>Ga0272446_1000049_pt1 | contig 143351 bp, 124 predicted proteins | sample YNPCB0061_FD_194587 | JGI IMG/M metagenome (GOLD analysis project Ga0272446, IMG submission 194587) | Hot spring microbial mat communities from Yellowstone National Park, WY, United States - YNP-CB-006-1 | ecosystem: Environmental > Aquatic > Thermal springs > Hot (42-90C) > Sediment | place... | reverse complement strand
CTTGAGCCTTGACCAACTGACACGTAACAAAGAGAAGAAATCCTATGTAGTAAGTTTTTTTTAACACTTTGCATATTTCTTGACACATAAAACTCACACAATTTTTTTGATTGGCAAGTTCAATTTGCATAAAAAAACCCCGTAATGGAAAAAATGTTTTAGTCCTTTTTGTGAATGAACATAACATAATTGCCTTTTTTAGCTTGAGTGGTCAGCACAGATGAGCCATTTACCTCTAATTTTTCGCCATAGCAAGCTAAAATATCCGCTAATATTGCCTTTTTCAGGTCTTTGTAAATGCCATTTACCTATCACAAAAGCCGCTTTCTTACCTACGGCTTCTATGTGTAGCACTTCAAAACGAAGTGTTCCCATAGTGGCTTTATCGGGATAGCCTTTTTGGTAGCCAGCAAGTGTAGCTTTCCAACCATATGTAACCCCCGATTTACCTATGAAACGTAACGAATCAGACTGCCAGTAGCCCTCCATAAATTGCTCTAAATTGCCTTTGTTCCAAGCCTCAACTTGCCTCGCAAGCACTTGTCTGATACTTTTTTCATCTTTTAGGCTAATCTTTTGAGCAAGAACCACAAATGGCAGCATAAAAAGAAAAAACAAAAAATATTTTTTCATATTTTTTCTGATTTTTGTTTTTCTCCAAGTAAAAAAATTACATAAACAAGATACCAATAAGAAAGCAATCCGCCAACGTTCATCAAAATAAAAGTTGCAATGTGAAACATTACTCCCGAAGGCAGAAAGATATATTTGAGTTTCGGAAAAAATAAGATGCTCACAAATCCCAACTGAAAAAATAGTATAAAAACACTGCCTAGAACACAAAGCACATCACTTTTAGCAATCGTAATGCCCCAAGCCGTTGCGTGAGTAAGCAAATGATGACGTAAGGTTTCAGGCGAAAACCACTCCCAGCCCGAAATGAGTAATTTTTCTAAACCTGCTTGTAAATATACACTCGCTACTACGCATTGCATAAGCCGTAACGCCCAAGCATCTACTTGTTTTTGATTTTGGAGCAAGAAAGTCAGTAAAATGCTCACATACAACCACGTAGCGTAGGTATGGTCTAATTTTCCAAATCCGTACAAAAAACCAAGCAAAATAATTATCAAAGCCACCGAAAACACCCAAAAAATACCTGCCACACGAGGAACAAAACTCAACAAAAAACATACATACAACGCCACAAACCAATAAAAAAAACTCTCCGTCTCGGGAAATGGCACAAAACGAAGCAATAAATAAGGCTCATACAGTTCTTTGAGATAAGCTAGACGCAATAAACTTTTGTACCACGTAAAACTTTCATACACCCACCCACAAGTAAGCAGTATTTGCAAAAAAACTACTTTTCGTCTTTCCAAGGTTACTGAAAAGAAATGATGAAAAATATTTTTTTTGATAAATTTTGATAGAAAAGCCAAAAAAATGCTGATTAAAAGCAAACGCCACAAGATTTGTTCGGCTTTTTTGAGGAAAAAATCTAAGTCAAAACGATATTTTTCTACAAAAAAACGGGGATAAAATGTTTTCACCACCTCTACCCAGAAACCTTCTACCTGCTCCGAATAATACAAACGGATAATTTCCTCACGAAAATACAGCCAATAGAACCCCTGCAAAACAACATTCGTAAGCAATAGCCAATATACATTACGGTTGAGTTTCATAGGTAGCCACGAGTTCTTTTTGCAGATGATTATCTTGGAGTATTTCGCGATACAAAAACCACTTCTGCGGATTTTGTGGATATAGTTTTCGGTGAGCATCGCAGAGAGTTTTCCCTAAAAAATCTAAACCCTTCTGATAATAATACTTGCGAGCCAAATAATTGAAAACTCCTTCATCTATTCCCCAAAAATAGGTGTTGTATTTTTCTAAGCGGTCGCCTCTTTCAACATAAAGAACAAAATTTTCTTTGGTTGCTTGTTGGCTCACTGGTTCGGCAAACATTCCAAAACGCAAAAAAGGATAAAAATCGTTTACAAAAATAAAAGGTAGCCAAACCAGCAACAAAAAAAACACTATGAGCCATTTTTTTCGTAAAACTTTCATATTTTTAGCCTTCAAATTTTTGTAAAGCTAAAAAAAATTACGACAATAATGCAATGGTTACAACGTAGCGAGGCTCTGATAGGAAAAGAAAATCTTGAAAAATTACAAAAAGCACACGTCTTGATAGCAGGTTTAGGGGGAATAGGTTCTTTTGCGGCTGAGTATATCGCAAGGGCAGGTATAGGCACTATGACTATCGTTGATGGCGATATTGTAGAAGCAAGTAATCGGAACAGGCAGCTGCCTGCCCTTATCAGCACCGAGGGGCAAAGCAAAGCTCAACTTATGGCAGTTCGCCTCAAAGACATCAATGCCGATTTGAAGCTCAATGTTTTTGAAACTTATTTAGTGGAAACGAAAATTCAAGAAGTTTTGTCTTCTGCAAAATATGATTACGTAATTGATGCCATTGATACCATTACGCCAAAAGTTTCGCTGATAAAAAATTGCTTATTGCAAAACATTCCACTCGTGAGTGCAATGGGAGCAGGTGGTAAATTAGACCCCGAAAAAGTACGCATCGCCGATATTCACCAAACCTATAACTGCACCCTTGCCCAACAGGTTCGTAAAACGTTGCGAAAATGGAAAATAAAAGGCAATTTTAAGGCAGTATTTTCTGCCGAATTGCCCGATAAAAGCAAAGTACAATATGTAGAAGGTGCAAGGCACAAAAAATCGTATCTGGGGACGATTTCATATATGCCTTCACTTTTTGGTTGTTTTTGTGCTTCGGTAGTAATAAGAGATTTGATGAAAAAAAACAAATATGTATAAGGTTTTGCTTATTGAAGATGACACACGAGTAGCTGAGCTGATTCAGCGAGCCTTGCAAGAAAACGAATTTGTCGTTGAAATTGCATATGATGGTATTTTTGGAAAAAAGTTGGCTTTACAAAATGATTATGATATTGTAATTACCGATGTCATTTTGCCAAATTTAGACGGCTTAAAGCTTTGCCAGCAACTAAGAGAACTTTTCCCTGAGAAGCCTATTATTATGCTTACAGCTCTCGGAACAACTGATGACAAAATAGAAGGTTTTGATGCTGGTGCTGATGATTATTTGGTCAAACCCTTTGAAGTGCGGGAACTTTTGGCTCGCATCAGAGCCTTGCTAAAACGTGCTAATAAAGCCCCCGCCACAAAAATTCTCAAATATGCAAACCTACATATGGATTGCAATACCAAAATCGTAAAAAGAGATGATACCGAAATTTCACTTACGCCCAAAGAGTTCAAACTATTAGAATTTATGCTTCAAAACCCTGAAAGAGTAATTTCACGCACCGAAATTGCTGAAAAAGTTTGGGATATGCACTTCGATACAGGAACTAATTTTATAGACGTGTATATCAATTACTTGCGTAAAAAAATTGACAAAGACTTTGAGCCAAAACTAATTCATACCAAAGCTGGTATGGGCTTTATTCTAAGACAATGAGTATCCGCAACAAACTAAGCCTATTATTTACACTACTTACGGCAGCAATTTTACTTGCTTTTGCTGGAACGGTGTATTATTCGGCACAAAAAAATAGAGAAAAAGAGTTTTACAACCTGCTACGAAAAGAAGCTATCACAAAGGCTAATCTTTTTTTTGAGGCAAAAATAGAAACAAAAACATTACAAAGCATCTACAAAAACAATCGCAAAAATATTAGAGAAATTGAAGTTGCTATTTATGACAACGATTTCTCCCTTCTTTACCACGATGCCGTAGAAATTGACTTCGTCAAGGAAAATCAGGAAATGCTGAATGCAATTTTAAGTGAAGGACAAATTCAGTTTTATCAGGAGGCTTGGCAGGTCGTAGGTTTGCAATATAAGCACGAAAGTAAAACGTATCTGATAACTGCCGCCGCCTACGATGAATACGGCTATACCAAATTGCGATTTTTACTCCGAGATATGACACTCATTTTTGTAGCTTCTGTGCTGTTTATCTATATCATAGGGCGTTACCTTGCTTTCAAGGCTCTTGAGCCTGTTCAGGAAATAACCCATAAGGTAAAGCAAATTACTGCCACAAACCTCGATTTACGCCTGCCTAGAAACCAAAACCAAGATGAAATTTCACAACTCGCCCACACTTTTAACGAAATGCTCGATAGACTTGAAAACTCCTTTGATGCACAAAAACACCTTGTAACAAACATCTCCCACGAATTGCGTACGCCCTTAGCGGCTCTGGTAGCAGAATTAGAACTTACTTTGAGCAAAGACCGTTGTCCCGAAGAATACAGAAAAGCCCTTAACAATGTTCTGAACGATACGAACAAATTAGTTCGCCTCACCAACAGCCTACTGAACTTAGCCAAAGCCAGCTACGATGCCACCGAAATTAAATTTAAACCTATCCGAATAGACGAAATCATTTTAGATGCTTGTTGGCAAGTACAAAAAATAAACCCCAACTACAAAACGGAAATCATTTTTGAGCAAGAAGTTGAAGATGAAAATCAAATTACTATTCACGGAAACGAATATCTTTTGCAAGTTGCTTTTTCTAATTTACTGGAAAACGGCTGTAAATTTTCACCTAATACAAGCGTAAAGGTTTTAATTTCGTTTAATTCCTCCAAAAATCCACTTTACTCACGTATCCACCTTAGCTTTACAGATGAAGGGATTGGCATTTCGGAAGAAGATTTACAAAAAATCTTTAAACCTTTCTATCGGGGCGAAAACAAATCTTTTGCAGAAGGTAGCGGTGTAGGCATTTTTCTTACACAAAAAATTATCCAATTACATAACGGAACAATAGACATTCTCTCCCAAAAAAATCAAGGAACAAGTGTGCTTGTTTCATTGCCTCATCTTTAAGCAAAAAAGCCTTTTTCTAATGAAATTCTAATTTTTTTCTAATGTCTTTCTAAAACCATTCTGCAAGTTTTGGGGCTATCTTTGCAAGAGAAAAAATGACAATATGAAATCTGGTAGTCGTCAAACCCGCAAATATTTATCATAAGCTTGCATCAGTATTTTGTGCAAGCCGTCTGATAATTGTTTGCACAAAATTTAAAAAAATGCAAATCTTAGAATTTATCCTTCGTTTGGGTTTAGCCTTTCTACTGGGAGTAGCTATTGGCTTTGAGCGTCAGTGGCGGCAACGAAGTGCTGGCTTGCGTACCAATACACTCGTAAGTGTTGGGGCGGCGGCTTTTACGCTTATTTCTTATCTTCTCACTTCGCTTGATGACGGTGTCTATAAAGGCGATGCGACACGCATTATTGGACAAATCGTTACGGGTATTGGTTTTTTGGGAGCAGGTGTAATTATGAAAGACGGCTTGAATATTCACGGACTCAATACCGCCGCTACGATTTGGTGTTCGGCTGCCGTTGGCTCAATGGCAGGGGTGGGTCTATATGCCGAAGCAACTATTGTTGCCGTTGTGGTGATGATTACACATCTTTTGCTGCGTCCTTTGGGCAATCGTATCAATCGTGTCCCTGTACAGAAGGAGGAAGATGGCACTTTTCAGTATTCTTTCAAAATCCGTTGTAAAGAACAAGTGGAAAATCATTTGCGAGTTTTGATTATTGATACACTCAAAAAAGATAATCATCTGCTACTACGCTCTTTAAAAAGCTCCGATAATGGCAACCCTGCCTATACTTATGTAGAAGCTGAAATTTTAGCCAACGGCAGAAAAGACGCTGAAATGGAAAAATTAGCAGGAATACTCACGCTTGAATATGGCGTAACAGAAGTAAGTTGGGAAGTAACAGGGCAACAAAACGATTTCTAAATTTCCTTGCTTAAAACTTCGCTTATAGCATTTTGAATGCTATAAGAACTTAAAATACCAGCCGAAACTATCATACAATCTTCAATAACTAAAAACAAGTATGAATATCCAAGAACTCAACAAACTGGCAAAAGAATTTCATCAAATAGACCAAATCATTGAATTGATACCTCTGATGAAAAAAATGCCCGTGGTAGAAGTAGGAGAGATTCTACAAAACATAGATGAGGTGTATATTTTTAGCATTTTGGAGCATTTCACGCCCGAGCAACAAGGGCTGGTTTTTGCAGAGTTTCCGATGGTGAAACAGCTTGATTTATTTCAATCGGTATCGCAGAAGCGTTTTGCTGAAATATTTGAATGTATGCCCTCGGATAACCGTGCCGATTTTTTCCAACATCTCACCCAAGATGAACAAGTAGCTCTTTTGCCGTACCTATCAAAAAGAGTACGTGAAGATGTTATCCAACTTAGTGCTTATCCGCCCGAAACAGCAGGAGGCATTATGAGTACAGATTTTGCCACCGTACAAAGTGATATGACTTGTGCTGAAGCCATAGCCAAAGTACGCAAAGATGCTCCATCTAAAAAAACCGTGTATTATGTGTATGTGGTGAATAATGAGCAAAAGATGATAGGCTTTATCACGCTCAAAGATTTGATTATGGCAGAGCCAAACACACTTGTCGAAAACGTTTTGCACCGCGATTTTGTCTTTGCTTATGTAGATGAAGACCGCGAAAAAGTAGCTCAACTGATAGAAAAATACGATTTGGTAGCAATTCCTATTCTCAACCGCCAAAATCAACTTGTGGGTATCGTAACCCACGATGAAGCTATTGACATCATACGTGCCGAATACTCCGAAGATATGCAAAAATTTATGGGAATAGTGCAGGCAAATGAAGAATTTGACTATCTCGGAACAAGCACCTTCAAGCACTTCAAAAAGCGTGTGGTTTGGATTGTAACCTTGGCGGCGGTAGGTATTATTTCGGGCATTATCATTCATAATTACGAAAACGCCTTAGAAAAGCTACTTATTTTGGCTTTGTACATGCCTATGGTTGCCGATACGGGAGGCAATGCGGGCAGTCAGGCGGCAACGGTTGTAGTAAGAGCCTTAGCCTTAGGACAGATTACAGTAGCTAATTGGTTCAAAATTCTTTGGAAAGAAGCCAAAATATCACTGCTTTTGGCTATTTGTTTGGGTATTTTGGCGTATGGAAAAGTATTGTTTCTAAGCTGGGAAACAGAAATTCCAGCAGAATACTCTTTGGCAAAAATCGCTTTTATGATTGCTATTGCTTTGAGTTTGCAAGTAGTTACTGCTACTATTATTGGAGCGGGCTTGCCTTTGCTCGTAAAACGCTTTGGAGGAGACCCTGCTGTGGCGGCAAGCCCCGCCATCACTACGGTAGTAGATGTTACGGGCTTGCTCATATATTTCGGTACAGCAACATTATTTTTCACCCTTTAAACTTCAAACAGATGTGAAAAAATTTTTAATTTCTATATGGTTGGTAACAAACATTTCGGTTGTATTAGCACAGACCGATAGCGTACAGAAAAAATCGCTACCTTTTTACATTCACCCTTCGAAAAAAATGGCTGATGATGAAATCATTAACAAGAAAGAAGGCTATTTTGTAACAGGCTTGCCCGAAATCGAGAAAAATCCTATCAATGGTTTTGGTATAGGAGGCAATATTTACCTTTACAACAACCGCACCAAAAAGGACCCATTTTTTGAATATACACCTTATCGCGAGCGTTATACAGGCTTTTTCAAGGTATTTCAGAGTGGCAAGTGGCAGGGAGCTATCAATATGGATTTTCCCTATATCTTTGACTCCAAGTGGCGAGTGCGGATAGATGGTGTTTTTGAAAATGACCCCAACTTTCAGTACTATGGCTTTGGAACAAATACTATGCAAAATTTACGTTTTTTGGATAAAGCTACCAATACCGAAACAGTTTTCACGCGTTTCAATTCTTACTTTAAAAATCTTGCTATCGTAAGGCAAGGTAATGCGGCAATTGGTGAAGCTACCTTAGTAACAGACCGCCACTACAACGAAATAGACTACACCGAGAACCTTTACAATATTGTGGGAGAAAGAACTTTTGCAGGTGGAAGAGGTAGATTTATGTTTGGTTATGAACTGCTTATTATTCGGATAAAAGATTATTTCAACCGAAAAGCTGAAGAAGCCTTTGATTTGCAAGGAGATGAAGTAAAAGATGTACTGAATGGTAGAACCCGATTGACTGAAGACTTTTTGGGTGTTTCGCCAGGTAATCCTTGGCAAAAGTATAATATTGCAGGTTATGAAGGTGGTAGAGAGGGGATTTTTGCCTTTGCCATTGTGTACGACACTCGCGATTTTGAACCTGACCCCAGCAAAGGTTTTTTTATAGAGTATTCGCACGAACACTCACGTCCTTGGTTGTTTTCGGAATTTAGTTTTGATAAAAATCTAATTCAGGGTTCTTATTTTCACAGAATATTGCCTCAAAAAATCAGAAGAATGGTGCTGGCTTTAAATGCCGATATAGGCTATATTTGGGGTAAAAAAGTGCCTTTTTATGAGGCATTTGACTTATCAAGCCAAGCCGAAGCGGGCGGAACAGAAGTTTTAGGTGGGGCGAGGTCATTGAGAGGGTTCAGAGAATATCGCTTTGTAGGTCCGCTAACTGCACTATTGAATGTAGAACTCAGAACCAGACTTGCCCAAAAGAATTTTCTCAAACAACACTTTGCTTTTGACTTAATGCCATTTTACGACACAGGGCGAGTTTGGAACGAGCTGAAGGAGTTTAATTTCAGAGATTATCGCCACAGCTATGGTATTGGGGGGCGTATCGCTTGGAATCAATCTACTATTCTTAGGGGTGATTTAGCATTTAGCAAAGAATCTACACAATTTTTCTTCGGATTTTCTCATATTTTTTAGAAAAAGAGGCTTTTTTAAGGCTTTTTCTATGATAATCCTCTCCGCCGTGTTTGATGTTTTGGTGAAACGACACCAAACACGGCGAAACTTTACAAAATTTACGCTTTTCCTAAGTCTCTAAGAAAGGAAAGAAATATCACTACCTTCCCACTACCACGAAAGCCCCCCAATAATAAGGTTTCGGATATTTTTGTTTCAGTTTATTTTGGGCATTTCGGAAGGCTTGCCTCGTAGAAATGTTATTTTGCATTTCTTTGTAGAATAAAGTCATTAGTTCTTGCGTAGCGGTATCATCAACACTCCAAAGGCTCATAATCAGGTTTTTAGCTCCCGCTACCTGAAAGGCTCTTTGTAAGCCGTATACCCCTTCTCCGTTTTTTATTTGTCCCAAACCAGTCTGACAAGCCGAAAGCACCACCAAATCGGTAGCTTCTAAGTTTAAGTTCATTACTTCGTAGGCGGTCAGTATGCCGTCATCACTTTCGGGGCTTTGCTCTCGGCTTGCTCCTGCCATCATCAGTCCCGAACGAAACAAAGGGCTTATTTTCACGCCATTTTCCGTGTCTTCTTCATCAGCCAAGAAAAATCCGTGTGTGGCAATATGCAATAACTGAGGGTTTTGTGTAATTTTTACGTTGGTTTCGGAGGCTTCGGCACGCATCAAATCTCTTACAGAAAATTTATTCTGCAAAATGGCTTTGATGTTTTCAACTTCTTTTTTGGAGCCGGGCAGTGTCGCCAAAAACTTACCATTCACCTCAAAGGCTTCTGCTTTTTCTTTGCGATTGATGCTTAGGTTTTGGTCGCTTGTAGTTTGCAGAAGGGCATCATAGTCGGGATAGCCGAATAAGAAGGCTTTTTTGCTTGGATTTTTGTTAATTTCTGCCTCCGAGAGCAACTCGCGTGTGCTACTTAAAAGGACAATTTCTAAACTTTCGTTCAAATACTTTTTTTGTTCGGGTAGCCAAAGACTTTCCAAATTGATTTGATTATACACGCCATCAGCCGAGAAATACACCTTTTCAATGCCATTTAAACTTTGATGCAATTTCTTAAAAAATTGATAGTAACTTTCTTTGTCTTGCTTGCGAAAAATGATGCTATTGCGGTAGAAATAAATCGCCTCTTGCTCTAATTCCTCTCCGTTCTCTATTTTTACAACTTCGGGAGCATTTGCCCCTGCTTTCAGTAGTAGAAACACGTAAAAAATTTTTGATGTAAAATTTCCACTTCCATTAGGCAAAAACTCTCTTACACGCAAGACCTCTACGGCGGCTTCTTTGGGTTTGAGTTTTGAAGCAACTGCCTGCCACGAAATAGGTTTTACGTAGCGATTGTCAAAATTAGTAGCTTCATTGAGTTCTTTTTCCAATTGATTAGCCTGATTTACAAGTTCTTGTAAATTTACACCTCTTTTGGCGAGTTCGTCTTTGCTAAGCGTGTAAAGCCTTGCGATTTGTTCTTTGAGGCTCAACCATTTTTCATATTTTTGGAGTAAATCCCCCCTGCCACTTTGCAACAACTGCTTACGAAATTTGGCAGTAGTAAAAAATAAGAGAGCTTTGGTAGAAAGTTGTAAATCATAGATTTTTTTCAGGAAATCGGGGTTTTGGGCATTTTGAAGGGCAAAGTTCTGATAAATTTCAAGGCTCGGTCTGATTTGCGTAGCAAAAAACTGACTTCGTTCGTTTTCGCTCATTCCTACGAAAACAGCATTTACCTGCTCAAAAAGGCTGTTCAGGGTTTCGGCAAAGAGATTCTCAGCTTTTTCGGTATTGTTTTTGTGCCAATACAAAGTAGCTAAACTTTGGGTGGTTTTGGCATAAAGCGGATGATTTTTGCTTAGTTTTTCCTCTCTAATGGCTTTTACAAGTTCTAATTTTTTTTCGGCATCATCATACAATCCAAAATTTCTTTGATTTTGGGCATAATTGTAAAGCACCTGTGCGTAGAGTGGGTGATTTTCTCCGAGTGTTTCTTTGCGGATAGCCAAAGATTTGGCATAATTCTCTTCGGCTTTTTTGTACTCTTTTTTCTGTTCAAAAATTGCTCCCAAGTTATTGAGCGATTGGGCATAAAGTGGGTGTTTTTCGCCTAATTCTTTTTTTCTGATTTCGGTGGCTTCGGTGTAATACTTCTCGGTTTGTTCCAAATTGCCTAATCTTTTGGCTAAAAAACCTAAATTATTGAGCATATTGGCATATTTGGTGGGGCTGTTAGCGAAGGCTTTTTGGGCTAAGTCAAGTTGTTGCTTGGCTAATTTCTCGGCTTCTTCGTACAAACCGATACTTACATATAGATTTGCCAAATTTCCCAACAAAATTGCTTGATTTTCTTTGTTGGCAACGGCAATAGATTTTTGCAGTTCTAAGGCTTTTAGATAGATTTTTTCGGCTGTGCCAAAATCGCCTTTTTTACTCAGCAAATCGGCATAATTATTGAGCCAAAGTAGGTATTCTTCGCTTTCTGTCCCTGAAATTTGCCTGTAATGCTTTTCGGCTTTTTTGTAAATTCTGTCTGCCTCACTAAAAGCACCTTGTTCTTTGTGTAAGTCGGCAAGTTGGAGCAAGGCATTGGGATAGGCTATATTTTTAGGTGAGTTTTGCCACGATTGCACTAATTTTTCGGCAAAAGGAATGGCAAGAGCAAATTTCCCTAGCTGACGATACGTAGCTACCAAATTTTCCAAAACACTTTGTTGGGCTTCTATATCTCTTGGAAAATGATTGCTACGGATTTGGTATTCTTCCTCAAAGTATTGAGAGGCTTTTGGCAGGTCTTTTTTGTTGAAATAGGCATAGCCTACCAACCCCAGCAAATTGGCATAGTTGGTATCTTGGGTGAGTTGTTTTTTACGAAATTGCAAAATAAGTTTTTCACCTTCTTTAATCACCTTGTCAAAATTTTCTTTATCGGCTTGCACCTCTATTTTTTTAACCTGTTTGGTAAAGTTTTGGGCAAAAATGGGTGTATTAAGCCACCACACAGACAGATAAAACAGAAACTTGATTTTCATTGAAGCTATTTTTTGAGGATACGTAAGGAAATTTTCAGAAATATAGGTTTTTTTTGTGAGTTGTGAAAATAGCCTATTTTTTCCATAGGCAAATAATTGAAAAAAAACAAAGGTCAGCGAAGCCAGCTAAGACATCAAACACAAGGCATATATTTGTCTGGTTTTTATGAAAATATAAATGTCCGCTAAATTTCTTTGAACGACTTATGAGTTTTATTTTGGAGGTTCAAACACAAATTCTTTTTGTTTCACAACAAAACTATCTTTAAAAGTGTTTTTTACAAAACTATTCAAAGTGGCTATGAGATTTTCTTACTTTCTCCTTGTATTCCTTTTCCTGCATTTTTCCGCACAAGCACAGCAAAAATACTCTGTCAGTGGCTATGTACGCGATGCCGACACAGGCGAAGACATTATCGGGGCTTCGGTATGGGAAGCCAAAACCAAAATCGGTATTATGACCAACGCTTACGGCTATTATTCCATAGAAATTCCTGCCACCAACGATACCCTTATCTTAAAAGCAAGCTATGGCGGTTATGTAGAGTACAGCCAAAAAATTGTTCTCACTAAAAATTTGCAAATCAATATTTTACTGAAACCCGACAAAGGACAGCAAGAAATTGAAGCCATCGAGATAATAGCCGAAGATAAATTCAGAGATGCCGTAGAAAAAACACAAATGAGCGTAGATAAATTGGAGTATCGCGAGATTAAAACCGTACCTGTGATTTTTGGCGAAACGGATTTGATAAAAGTCTTGCAACTTAAACCGGGCGTACAATCGGGTTCGGAAGGGACGGCAGGCTTGTATGTGCGTGGGGGCGGTCCTGACCAAAATCTTGTCTTGCTCGATGAAGCTCTTGTCTATAATGCCTCTCACTTGTTCGGATTTTTTAGCATTTTCAATTCCGATGCTATCAAAAACGTAGAACTCTACAAAGGCGATTTTCCTGCTCAATACGGTGGGCGTTTGTCTTCGGTCTTGGATATAAAAATGCGTGAAGGCAATAAAAATAAATTCGCAGGGACAGGCGGCGTAGGGCTGATTTCTTCGCGTCTTACGCTTGAAGGACCTTTACAAAAAGGTAAATCCTCTTTCATTGTATCGGGCAGACGTACTTATTTTGATATTATTACCCGCCAAATCAATCGTGCCAATAGTGATAACCCAAATTTCAATCCTATCCCTGATTATTATTTTTACGACCTCAACCTAAAAGCAAATTACGAAATTAGTGATAAAGATAGAATTTTCGTAAGTGGCTACTTCGGCAGAGATGTTTTCAAATTTGCGGGAAACAACGGAAATTTCAATTTTGATTTTGACTGGGGCAATGCCACTGCTACTATTCGTTGGAATCACATTTTCAATCCAAAACTTTTCCTCAATACTACCGCCATTTATTCGGACTATCAGTATAAAATCCGCAATCGCTTTGCCTCATTCATTTTCAATATTGGCTCAAACATCAAAGATTACAACTTCAAAACAGATTTTGACTACCTACACAGCGAAAAACACCATATTCGTTTCGGCACACAATTTACGCACCACCAATTTGGGGTAGCTCGTATCCGCTTTGCCAGCGACGATAACCGCGTGAACTTCAATTCGGGAAATAATTTTGAAGCCTCCGAAATGGGCTTGTACGTAAATGACGACGTGAAACTTTCAGAACAATGGCGTCTGAACGCAGGGCTTCGGGCTTCGGGCTTTTTGCAAAGAAAAACTTTTTATGCAGGACTCGAACCACGCACCGCCATTCGCTACAAAATAGATGATAAAACCTCGCTGAAAGCCAGTTTTGCACAAATGTACCAATATGTGCATTTGCTCTCCAATTCGGGAGCAACACTACCAACCGATATTTGGTATCCCTCAAATGAAGTGGTCAGACCGCAACGCTCACGACAAGTAGCCGTAGGGGTGAGTCATTTGCTCAAAGACAATAAATTTTTACTCACTGCCGAAGCCTATTACAAAACAATGAAAAACCAAATCGATTTTCGCGATGGGGCTCAACTTTTTCTTAACGATAATCTCAATGGCGAGTTTGTTTTTGGGCGTGGTTGGGGCTATGGTGTGGAATTGTACGTAGAAAAGAAAACAGGCAAACTGACAGGCTGGATTGGCTACACACTCTCTTGGACAAAACGACAATTTGCCGACTCAAGCAATGGAAACGCTCCTATCAACTTCGGTAAGCCTTTTTTCCCTCGTTATGACCGCCGCCACGACCTCTCGTTGGTGCTTATGTATAACCTCAACGAAAAATGGACTTTCGCTCTCAACTGGGTAATAGGCAACAACAACTGGGTTACTATTCCACAAGGTAGGTTTGGCGTACAAGGCGTCAATGGGGCGAACTTTACGCTCGGCAACGATTTCGGCTTGCGTAGCAATTACCAAATGCCTATGTATCATCGTTCGGACTTGAATATTATTCGCAAATTTAAGCCTCGTTGGGGCGAGTCCGATTTGACTTTCAGCATCTATAACCTCTACAACCGCCGTAACGCCTTCGTCATCTACTACGAACCTGTCGAAGAAAACGCAAGCATAGACTTTACTACACAATTCAGGGCAAGGCAATTAGCTTTATTTCCGATTATCCCAACAATTACCTACAATTTTAAGTTTTAGGCAAAAACAAACATAATAACCTTTCAACGTTATGAAAAACTATTTTTTAGCCTCAATTTTTTTGTTTAGTATCATTGAAGTTTTTGCTCAAAAGCAAGGTATCATTTTAGGAACAATTCGCGACAAAAACACGCAAGAAATCATTGCAGGAGCAACTATTCGGATAGAAAATACCGAAGTCGGAGCAATCTCCGATGAGCAAGGCAAGTTCAGAATAGAAATCGCTACGGGAAGCTACAACCTTACAGCCTCTTTTGCAGGCTACAAATCGCTTACGAAATTCAATCTCGTGGTTACTTCGGGAAATGCTCAAATCGTGAATTTTGAGTTGGAAGATGAAGAAGCCCTTGAAAGCATTGAGGTAACAGATAAAACCTCAAAATCGGCTTCGGCAGCAACTATCGAAACGCCCCTTTCGGTGCAAAAACTCACTACCGAAGAAATCCGTAGCAATCCGGGCGGGAATTTTGACATTTCACGCGTAGTGCAAGCATTGCCCGGTGTAGGCGGAACAGCAGGCTCGGTAGGAGGTTTCCGAAACGACATCATCATCAGAGGTGGTGCTCCCAACGAAAATGTGTATTACTTAGATGGCATAGAAGTCCCCGTTATCAATCATTTTGCCACACAAGGTGCCGCAGGTGGTCCTACAGGGATTCTGAATGTTTCGTTTATTGAAGATGTTACACTAAGCAGTTCGGCTTTTCCTGCTCGTGTGGATAATGCTCTTTCATCAGTTTTGGAGTTCAAACAACGTGAAGGCAATCCCGAACGTTTTTCAGGAAATATTCGCCTTTCAGGAACGGAACTTGCCACAACTTTTGAAGGACCTATTTCTAAGAAAACTACTTATTTGGCTTCGGCAAGGCGTTCGTATTTGCAGTTTCTTTTTGCAGCACTTGATTTGCCCATTCGCCCCAATTATTGGGATTTTCAGTACAAAGTCAGTAGCCAACTCGATGCGAAAACTACACTCACGGCTATCGGTTTGGGAGCAATCGATGAATTTACCTTTGGCGTACCACGCAATTCTGATGTTACCAAAGAGTATATTTTACGCTCTAATCCCAGCATCAATCAATGGAACTACACCACAGGCTTTGCCATTAAACGCCTGATAGACAAAGGTTTTGTAAATATTGCTTTGAGCCGCAATATGTTTGAAAATCGTTTGGATAGGTTTGAAGATGCTCGGTTTGGCGATGAGAGCCGCCGAACTTTACGAGTGCGTTCGCAAGAGATTGAGAATAAATTACGTGTCGATTTCAATAAAAAAGAAGGTTCTTGGAAATGGAGTTATGGAGGAGTGTTGCAATATGTGAAATTCAACAACGACTTTTTCAATCGTTTTCGTAGAGAAATCAGAGATAGTTTGGGCAATGTTGTTCAGCCACAAATAGATATTCGTGCGAAATCGGAAATAGACTTTTTCCGTTTCGGTTTGTTTGGGCAAGTTTCCAAAAGCATAGGCAAATGGGGGCTTTCGGCAGGCATCAGAACCGATATGAATACCTTTACCGATACAGGTTTGCAGTTGTACCGAACACTTTCGCCACGTGTGTCGGCATCATATCAGCTTGCTGAAAAGTGGTTTGCTTCGGCTTCGGTGGGGCGTTATTACAAAATCCCTATTTACACGGTGCTGGGTTTTAGAGATGAACAAGGCAATTTGGTGAACCGAAATTCGCCTTATATTGTCAACAATCACTACACAGCAGGTATAGAATTTATGCCGAAATCAAGTTTGCGTTTTACTTTGGAGGGCTTCTACAAGACTTACGAAAACTATCCAATTTCTTTGCGTGAGGGTGTTTCGTTAGCAAATCAGGGTGGGAATTTTGGAGCAATCGGCAATGAGCCTGTAAGCCCCACAGGTAAAGGCAGAACCTATGGCATAGAACTTTTTGCACAACAAAAATTAGTGAAAAATCTGTTTTTCACGGCTTCCTATACGCTTTTTTGGTCTGAATTTACCGATTTGCAAGGCAAATACATCGTATCGGCTTGGGACACAAGACACTTGTTTTCGGGCATCTTAGGCAAAAAATTTGGAAAAGGTTGGGAAATGGGTTTGAAATATCGCTATCAAGGCGGGGCACCTTTTACGCCTTTTGATTTAGAAGCCTCACGCCGAAATTATTTGAGCATAGGTGAGGGAATTTTAGACCTTTCGCAGTACAATTCACAACGTTTGGGAGCTTTCCAATCCTTTGATTTCCGTTTGGATAAAAAAATCAACTTCAATCGCTGGACTTTGGATTTGTATTTAGACGTTGTCAATGCCTTTGTATTGCCAAGTCCTGCTTTTCCGCAATATACTTTTGAACGAACCCCCGACAACACAGCCTTTGCCACTACCGATGGGCAACCTGTACGCATAGATGGCAGCAACGCTATTCCACGAATTTTGGAAAATAATGACCCTACAGTTCTGCCTACTATTGGTTTTATCATTGAGTTTTAGCAATGCTTTTGCATTGCTATACCCAAAATAAATTGGTTTTCTACACCTCAATCCCTCTAACCTCACCCCTATCCCCTCTCCAAAGGAGAGGGGGACTTTTTGTAGTCGTAAATTTAAGGTTTTACTAAAAACCACTTTTAATGGAGTATAAAACTACGGCAAAGGCAGAATGAACACATTATACAGATTTCATATTATTGATTTTCAGTATTTTATTCATTTCTGACCTCACCCTAAATCCCTCTCCTTTGGAGAGGGATTTAGGGTGAGGTCAGAAGAGGCAATAAAAAATATGCCGAATATTTTGATAAACTTATTCAATAGTGCGTTTAGTCTGGCTGCCAAGATGATTTTTGAGAATTTTTTTTCCGAAAAATTCTTATCTTGCGTCAAATTTTTTGTAAATGAAAGAAACGCTTGATAAGAATAATTTGCCCAAACATATTGCTGTTATTATGGACGGCAACGGCAGATGGGCAAAGAAAAAAGGAGCAATGCGTGTGTTTGGGCATAAAAATGCCATCAAGGCTGTACGAGAAGTAACCGAAGCCTGTGCCGAATTGGGCATCGCTCATCTGACGCTTTATGCTTTTTCTACCGAAAATTGGAACAGACCACAAAAAGAGGTTGATGCCCTGATGCAACTCTTGGTTACAACTATACGCAAAGAAACCGATACACTCACCAAAAACAACATTCGCCTCTCGGCTATCGGTGCTATCAAACAATTGCCCCAAGAGTGCCAAAAAGAACTTGCCGAAGCCATAGAGCTAACCTCTCAAAATACAGGTTTAAACCTGATTTTGGCACTTAGTTATAGTGGGCGTTGGGACATCTGCCAAGCCGTAAAGCGTATTGCCCAAGATATCGAAGCCAGAAAATTGAGTAGCGAACAAATTGATAATGAACTTATTGAGCAATATCTTTCAAGCAGAAGCGTACCTGACCCCGAACTACTTATCAGGACAAGCGGTGAATTTCGGATTAGTAATTTTTATCTTTGGCAAATGGCTTATACTGAAATTTATATCACGCCTATCTTGTGGCCTGATTTCCGTAAAGAACACCTCTACGAAGCCATTACCGACTATCAAAAACGCGAAAGACGCTTCGGAAAAATTAGTGAGCAAATCCAAAACTCTCTGTAAATTATACAAAATTTGAACTTTTTTCGTTACATCATCAAAACTAAAACTTATATGCAATGAAAAAATTGTTTGTCAGTGCTATGTTGGTTTTTGCAGTGTCGTTTTCGGCACTAAGCCAAGCCAAATTGGTACAAAAAGTAACCAAAAAAGGAAATGAAATTGTCATTCCTTACGAAAAGTATGTGCTTCCCAATGGGCTTACACTTATCATTCACGAAGACCACTCGGACCCCATCGTACACGTAGATGTAACCTATCACGTAGGTTCGGCACGCGAAGAAATCAACAAATCAGGTTTTGCTCATTTTTTTGAGCATATGATGTTTCAAGGCTCGGACAACGTTGCCGATGAGGAGCATTTTAAAGTCGTAACCGAGTCAGGCGGTACGCTCAATGGTACAACCAACCGCGACCGTACCAATTACTTTGAAACTTTGCCTGCCAACCAGTTGGAAGTGGCTCTTTGGCTCGAAGCCGACCGTATGGGCTTTTTGCTTGATGCTGTTACACAACAGAAATTTGAAGTACAAAGAGCTACCGTAAAAAATGAGCGTGGGCAAAACTACGACAACCGCTCCTACGGATTGGTGCAAGAAGTGCTGTCTAAAAATCTTTATCCCTACGGACACCCTTATTCTTGGCTTACTATAGGCTATGTAGAAGACTTGGATAGAGTAGATGTCAATGACCTTAAAAACTTTTTCTTGCGTTGGTACGGACCCAATAACGCCGTGCTTACCGTAGGAGGCGACGTAAATCCCAAAGAAGTAGTAAAATTAGTAGAAAAATACTTTGGCTCAATTCCACGCGGACCCGAAGTAAAAAATATGCCTCCAATGCTTGCCAAGTTAGATAAAGACCGTTACGTGTCTTTTGAAGACAATTACATTCGTTTGCCCTTGCTTGCAATGGTGTTTCCTGTGCCACAAGCCCGCTCTACTGATGAAACAGCCTTAGATTGTTTGGCTGAAATTTTGGGACAAGGCAAAAACTCTATTTTATACCAAAAAATGGTAAAAACTCAGCAAGCCCTACAAGCCAACGTATTCAATAGCGGCAGTGAATTAGCAGGTGAGTTTTTCTTTCAGGTAATTCCTTCGGCAGGTAAAAATTTGGCAGATATGGAAAAATTGCTTCGCGAGAGTATTGCCGAATTTGAAAAACGTGGCGTAACTGATGAGGATATTCAGAAATTTGTTGCTCAAAGAGAATCTCGCTTTATCAATCGTTTGTCAAGTGTGTCTGGAAAGGTCTCTACGCTGGCAGCCTATTATACTTTTACAGGAAATGCTAATTTCATCACCGAAGAACTAAAAAGATTAAAATCTTTGAAGAAAGAAGATGTAATGCGTGTCTATAACCAATACATCAAAAACAAACCCGCTGTCATTCTGAGTTATTACCCCAAAGGACAAAAAAACGTCGCTGCCGAAGATAACTACACCATTGATAAGTCTGGCTACGTAGCTCCCGATTATGGTTATGCAGGCTTGAAATACAACAAACCCAAAGATAACTTCGACCGCAGCAAACGCCCCGCCCCAGGACCTAACCCCGTAGTGAAAGTTCCTCCCGTGTGGAAAAAAGAAATGACCAACGGCATACAAATTATTGGTACTAAAAACTCTGAAATCCCTACCGTAACTCTCCAACTCAATCTTAAACGAGGCGGACATCTCAACCTGATGCCCGAAAAAGCTGGTACTGCCGACCTGCTCGCCGACCTGATGAACGAAAGTACCCAAAACTACACTGCCGAACAAATGGCTCTCGAGTTAGAAAAACTTGGTAGCACTATTTCGGTATTTGCAAGCGATGAAGGTTTGGTGTTCAATGTGCAATGTCTCAAAAAGAATTTAGACAAAACACTCAAACTCTTTGAAGAAAGATTATACCGCCCTAAGTTTGACCCCGCTGATTTTGAGAGAATTAAAAAACAAAACATTCAGGCTCTCAAAAATCAACAGACACAACCCGCTTTCATTGCTTCCGATGTGTATGGAAAACTTTTGCACGGAAACAAAGAAATCAGAGCTATCTCGGAAGCAGGCACGCCCGAAACTTTGGAAAAAATCACCCTTGATGATGTAAAATATCTTTATGAACTGGCTCAAATCAAGCCTGAAACACTTCAAGGAAATTTGATTATTGTGGGTGATGTTACGGAAGCCGAAATTTTACCTAAACTGAAATTTTTAGGAAAAATCGGTAAAGCCACTCCTTCTGATGCTGTTGCCGAAGCTCGCGAAGGTTTCAGAAATAAATACACTCCCGAGGCTATCAAACCTATTGAGAAAACTCGTATTTACTTGATTGACAAGCCTAAATCGGCTCAATCTGAAATACGCATAGGCTACGTAAATCCAAGCCTCAAATATGATGCTTTGGGCGAATACTATCAAGTAACTTTGATGAGCTATGTGCTTGGAGGGGCTTTCAATAGCCGTATCAATCTCAATCTACGCGAAGATAAAGGTTGGACTTACGGAGCAAGAGGCTCATTTGCTGGTGGAAAATACGATACACGCTTTACGGCAAGTGGTGGTATCAAGATACAAGCAACCGATAGTGCCGTTTTTGAGTTTATGAAAGAAATCCGTAATTATGCAGAAAGTGGTATCACCGATGCAGAACTTGCCTTTACGAAATCTTCTATCGGGCAATCCGAGGCACTACGCTACGAAACCAGCTTCCAAAAAGCCAACTTCCTCAATAGACTTTTGGAGTATAATTTGCCTACCAATTACACCGAAACACAAAACAAAATCTTGAAAGAAATTACCAAAGAGCAAATCAATGCCTTAGCCAAAAAACATCTGCCTTACAACAATATGATTGTTGTGGTAGTAGGCGACAAAACGGTGGTTGGAAAAGGATTGATGCGTTTGGGTTATCAGATAACCGAACTTGATGCAAACGGAAAAGTAATTGCTGAAGACTTTGCCAAAGCCCTTGCCGAAAAAGAAGCAGCTGAAAGAGCCGCCGCCGAAGCCGCTGAAGAGGTAAAAGAAATCAAAGAAGAAGTAAAAGAACTAACTGCCAAAGAGAAAAAAGCTACCGAAAAAGCCAGAAGGAAAGCTGAAAAAGAAGCCGAAAAAGCCAAAAAGAAAGCCGAAAAAGAGGCAAAAAAGAAGAAGAAGTAAAAAACAAAAGCGAGCTAAGAAATCAGCTCGCTTTTTTGATTTAGTTTTTAGCTATAATAAAACTATGCTCCTTGTCCTGCTGAAAAAGCCTCAACCCCATCAAAAGTACAAAGATTTTCCGTTTTGATGATACGATAGCCTGCTTCGGTAACTTTGCGTTGAAGTTCTATAATATCCATAGGACTGATATTTTCTCCATTTCCTTTGAAACGACAACGCCAGTGGTCAGTGCAGAACGTTTCGGGCAAACCATTGGGATATACTTTTACGCCTCGGTTGGTAATCATAGTGAGGTGTAAATTTCCTTGTGTGATTTTTTCTAAGGCAGTACCCAACTTGTTGGCATCTCTGTCTTCGCAATACAAGAACAAATCTACGCCAATAGTTTCCATTCTAACTTGCTTAGCGGGCTTCAATCTTACTTTGATGCTATCTTTGGCTTGCGAATAATCAACAGCTTTGAGTTTAGTAGGTTTTTGTCCCAAGCGAGCAATTACTGCATCGGCAAATTCTTTTGTACCAACTTTTTCGGTACTTATACCCTCTTTGAAAATATCGTAAGTATGCATACCATCTTCTAAGGTTTTGAGCCAAGCATTATGTACTTTTTCGGCTACGCTACCTTGCCCAATGTGTACGAGCATCTGTACAGCCCCTAACAACAAGCCCGAGGGGTTAGCAAGGTTCTGACCAGCCCTACGAGGAGCCGAGCCGTGAATAGCCTCAAACATAGCTACTTCTTCGCCAATATTAGCCGAACCTGCCAAACCTACCGAGCCAGCTATCTGTGCCGCTACATCGGAAAGAATATCGCCATACAGATTAGGCATTACTATCACGTCAAAAGTTTCGGGAGTATCGGCAAGTTTGGCAGCACCAATATCCACAATCCAATGCTCTTTTTCAATTTCAGGATATTCTGCCCCAATCTCGTCAAATACCTTATGAAACAAGCCATCTGTTTGTTTCATAATATTGTCTTTGGTAAAACAAGTAACCTTCTTTCTGCCATACTGACGAGCATACTCAAAAGCATAACGGATAATTTTTTCGGTACCTGGGCGTGTGATAAGTTTCAAGCATTGCACTACTTCGGGGGTTTGCTGATGCTCAATACCTGCGTATAGGTCTTCCTCGTTTTCGCGTACAATCACCACATCCATCGCAGGATGTTTGGTATCTACATAAGGAGCATACGATACGCAAGGGCGAACGTTGGCATACAAGCCAAGCATTTTACGAGTAGTAACATTCAAACTCTTGAAGCCACCACCTTGCGGAGTAGTAATGGGAGCTTTCAAGAATACCTTAGTGCGGCGAAGCGACTCCCAAGCACTCTCGTCAATACCCGCTGTATTGCCTCGCAAATATACTTTTTCTCCAATTTCTATCACTTCTGGTTCGATAGCTGCACCTGCCGCCATCAATATTCGCAGCGTAGCTTCCATAATCTCGGGACCGATGCCGTCTCCGTAAGCGACTGTAATAGGGGTTTTTTGCATAATACAAATTTATCTTTAAGAGAAACAATTTTTACAAAATCGTGTGGCAAATTAACATAAATAATGGTGTTCTCTAAATATTTTTAAGAGAAATTTACAGAAAAAACTTTTACAAGTCCTAACAACCTACAAACAGATTTGCATTGCCGAAATATCTATCTATTTTTGTCCAAATTCTCATTTATGAATTGGCAGATTTACACCGAACAATTTAAAAACTATCTCCGATTAGAACGTGGTTTCTCCGAAAATTCTATTGAGGCATACTTGCGTGATGTGGAGAAATTCAGGGAGTTTGCTATCAGTAGGCAAGAAAATAATCCTGAAAAAATTTCTACGGCTTTTATTCAAGAATTTTTGAAATATCTCAATGAGTTAGGCATTGCCGAAACTTCGCAAGCTCGTATTCTTTCAGGAATAAAGGCTTTTTACAAATTTCTGTTTTTAGAAAACAGCATTCCCACCGACCCCGCCTACCTGATTGAAGCCCCCAAATTGAGCCGAAAACTCCCCGATACACTTTCTTACGAAGAAATAGAGCAGTTACTCTCAGCTATTGACCTCTCTACTGCCGAAGGCACAAGAAACAGAGCTATTCTGGAAGTCTTGTATAGTTGTGGCTTACGCGTTTCGGAACTAACCGAACTGAAACTCTCACAATTGTATTTTGATATAGGCTTTTTGAAAGTAATAGGAAAAGGCAATAAAGAACGCTTCGTGCCTATCGGTAAAGATGCCATCAAATACACGAATTTGTACCTACAACATTATCGCAATCATCTCAACATTGCTAAGGGTTATGAAAATTATGTATTTCTCAATAGGCGAGGCAAAAATCTTTCGCGAGTTTTTATTTTTATGATTATCAAAGAGTTAGCGGCAAGTATTGGTTTAAAGAAAAATATTAGTCCGCATACTTTCAGACATAGTTTTGCTACACATCTTTTGGAGGGGGGAGCAAATCTGCGAGCTATTCAAGAAATGCTCGGACACGAATCGATTACTACTACCGAAATTTACACACATCTAGATAAAGACTATCTCCGTCAAACGATTTTACAATTTCACCCAAGAAGTTGAAAAAATTTACTATCTTGCAACTTAAAAACAACAACGCAAAAGCAAAATGAGAGTGTATTTAGACAATGCCGCTACTACCCCCGTAGATAAACAAGTAGTAGAGGCAATGCTTCCATTTCTTACAGAGCATTTTGGAAATCCCTCTTCGGTACATTGGCACGGCAGACACGTAAGAGCTGAAATCGAGAAAGCTCGTAAGCTGGTCGCTGAATTGATAGGGGCAAGTCCTGCCGAAATATTTTTTACTTCGGGCGGCACCGAAGCCGATAACTGCGTACTTTGGGGGGCAGTAGAAACACACAACATTAAGCATCTGATTAGTTCGCCTTTGGAACATCACGCCGTATTGCATACACTCAAAGAGATTTCCAAAAAAAAGCAAATCCCCCTGCATTTTGTAGAAATCAATAAAAAAGGTGAAATCAACCAAGAACACTTGCATCAACTTTTACAGCAAAGCCCTAATGCTTTGGTTTCTTTGATGCACGGAAACAACGAAATTGGCAATCTGATTTCTTTGGAAGAAATTGGTGAAATTTGCAAAAGCTATGGTGCTTTTTTTCATTCCGATACAGTTCAAACTATGGGACACTACGAGCATCATCTCAAAACCACTCCTTTGGATTATTTGGTAGGTGCTGCCCATAAATTTCACGGACCAAAAGGAGTAGGTTTTATGTTTGTGAGGCAGAAGTCAAAAATTCACCCTTACATTACAGGTGGTTCGCAAGAACGCAATATGCGAGGAGGTACAGAAAACGTTGCAGGCATCGTTGGCTTGGCTAAGGCTCTCCAACTTGCCTACGAAAATATGCCAGCACACAGGCAACATATCCGTTCGCTCAAAGCGGCAATGATACAGCTTTTGATAGAAAAAATCCCTGATGTGCAGTTCAACGGAATGAGTGCCGATTTAGAAAAAAGTCTTTACACGGTTCTGAATGTAAGTTTGCCACCTTCGGAAGAGGGCAGTATGTTGTTGTTCAATTTAGATATTGCGGGGGTTTCGGCTTCGGGGGGCAGTGCTTGTTCTTCGGGTTCGGAGTCGCGTTCGCACGTATTGCAGGCGATTGATGCACCTGCCGAGTGTCCTGCAGTGCGTTTTTCGTTTAGCCGTTTCAATACCATAGGAGACATACATTTTGCCGTAGATGTTATGGCTCGATGGTACAACAAAGAAGCAAAAGCCAAATAAGTAGTTAGACGGTAGTATTTAGACAAAGTATTGTTTTGCAGGTTTTTATAGAAATGTAAATGGTCGTTTAGTTTTGTACAATTTAAGAAGCACATTTTTATGAGTAGCCTTGAAAAACGATGGAAACAACGCTTGCAAAATTTCAATAAAACGATAAACTACTTAGAAAATGCTCTTGACATCGAAAAACCCGATTTTTTGCAAAAGGCAGGCATCATTCAATTGTTTGAAATGAGTTTTGAGCTGGCTTGGAAATTGCTAAAAGACTTTTTAGAAGAACAAGGTTTTCAAGATGTGAAGTCTCCACGTACCGCCCTCAAAAAAGCCTTTGAAATAGGCTTAATTGAACACGGACACGAATGGATGCAACTCTTAGAAGACCGCAACCGCACAAGTCATACCTACGACGAAAAAAAAGCCACTGAAATAGAACAAATGATTAAGCGTAAGTATTTCTCCATTATGAAAGACTTACAAAACACTTTTAATCGGAAAGTAAATGAAAACTGATTTTGGACTAAAACAAGGCGATTTGGAAATTATATGCAGTGTTTTAGAAAAAGAGCCTCACATTGAGCAGGCTATTATTTTTGGTAGTCGTGCTAAAGGGAATTACAAATCTGGTAGCGACGTGGATATTGCCCTCAAAGGTGAACAACTCACTGCCGAAAAAGTTACCACAGTGAGCTTTTACCTCAATGAAGAAACCCCTTTGCCCTACCATTTCGATATTATCAATTACCACACCATTCAAGAAACCAATCTAACAACACACATCGACCTTGTGGGTGTAGTAGTATATGAAAATAAAAACATTTGTCCCTATCAAACCTCATCTGAACAACAATAAGGAAAAAAGCAGTACTAAGTTCGCAATTCATTTTTTTTTGAAAAAAAAGGCTTTTATTTCTTCCTTACTCATACAATTCAGACACATTTGGGGGCTAAGTCCGCCTTTACGAGCAACAAGCACTCCAAAACGATGATAGTTCAGCCCTTCGGTATCGTGAGCATCGGCATTGATAGCAATTTTTACGCCTTTTTCTATGGCTTTATGTATCCAACGCCAATCCAAGTCCAAACGTAGGGGGTGAGCATTGATTTCTAAGGCAACTTCGTTGGCGGCACAAGCATCAATAATCTTTTGCATATCCAACGGATAACCATTTCTGCGAAGCAGAAGCCTACCTGTTGGGTGTCCGATGATGTTTGTGTAAGGATTTTCAATAGCTTTTATTATTCTTTCGGTAGCTTTGGCTTCATTCATTTGCAAATTGCTATGGATAGAGGCTACCACGAAGTCAAAATTTTTGAGAAAATCTTGGCTGTAATCTAATTCTCCATTAGCGAGTATATCAGCTTCAATGCCTTTTAAGATACACAATTCGGGGTGCTGTGCATTGAGTTGATTGATTTCTTGATGTTGTGCTAAAACTCTCTGTTCGTCAAGTCCGTTGGCGTAATAAGCCGATTTGGAGTGGTCGGTGATGCCAAAATACTCAAATCCTAAGTTTTTGGCAGCTTGTGCCATTTCTAGGATAGAATTTCTGCCATCGCTATACGTAGAATGATTGTGCAACGTACCTTTTAAGTCTTGAATTTCAATAAGTTTGGGAACGTGGGCAAGGCTAAACTCAAATTGTCCTTCTCTGATTTCAGGGGGCAAATAAGGCAAGTTTGCTTGTTGATAGATTGCGGTTTCCTCTGCAAAGGCTTGTTTTTGAGCTATTTGCAAAAGGGTTTGGTTGGTAACCTCAAAAGCTAAGTGTTTGGGGCTTCCTGTGAGCAGCAATAACAAACTACCGAAATTTTGTTTTTTGGCAAAGTGAACTTCTATTTTTAAAGGCAAATTATGCACTTTTCCACGCCATACATATACGCCTGAGTGTTTGGGGTTGGCTTCGAGCCAAGTACAATTATTCAGAAATTCGTGTAAGCGAGCAAATTCAGAAGTTTGTGCTACTACGCAAAGGCTATCAATTACTTCCATATTTCTTCGCCATTCGCCTGCAAAACTTATTTTTTCTATTAAAGGGCATTCAAGCAACGTTTTTTCAAGTTCTTGGGCTATCGGTTCGGCATCGGCGTAGAGAAGTTTGTCGGAATTGAGTTTGATAAAGAGCAAGCCATTTTTGATGGTTTCTTGTATTTTTTCGCCAAAGCCTTTGAGTTCAGCGATTTTGCCTTCCTCGCAAGCCTTTGCAAGAGCTTCGGGGCTATCAATACCTGCTTCTTGCCAAAGTAATCGTAGGCGTTTTGCTCCTAAGCCTTTTATTTTTGCCATTTTCAGCACGCCTTCGGGGGTTTGAGCAAGCAAATTTTCTAAAGCCGAGAAAGTACCTTTTTCTAAAATTTCTAAAATCTGCTCGGCAATAGCTTTACCAAAAACCTTTCGGATTTGCTCGTGGCTTATCGCGGCAATGTTCTCCGAAAGTTTATCCATCTTGAAAACAGCAGAACGATAACTTTTTATTTTGAACTCGTTTTCATTGTGTAGCTCCAATAAAAAAGCGTAGAAAGAAAATATATCGGAAATTTCGTTGTTGCTTTTCATCTTTGATATACTCGCATTTGAAAATATCGTTTGCTTTTACTCGGTAAATGTAGTTTTTTACACTCAAATAATGCCAATTCTGATAAAGGCGGGCTTAGATTTTGTAGCAAAATCTACTGTTCTGGTCTTCTATTTTTTGCCAGTTCCTTGATATTACCTACACTCAGGTAATCCTTAATTTCTCGCATTTTCTTTCTAAAACCAATTTTTTGGGCGATGGCATCAAGGTATTCGCTATTTTGCAGATAGGTACGTATGCGTTTCTCGAGGGGAATAAGAGAAATAGCAAGCAGAATATTCATAATGAGTTTGAAAATAAAAACCCCTCCTACAAAATCATCTATGACTGGCTCTAAGAGCAGCACTACGAATTCAAAAATGGTAATAATAGCTACCAACGTAATGACAGAAGCCACTCTTGACTCAGCCCCACGCCTATTGTAAATCACTGCCGCTAAAAGCAAACCAAATAAGAAGCCAATTTGTATCAGATAAAACCACCAAGTTTCCCAAAAAGGAGCTTTCACTTCAAATTTAAAAACCTCTGTTTCGCTGAGCTCTCCAAGAGCATTTTTTGCCCTAATGTGCAACTCGTAATTGCCACTGGGCAGGTAAGGAAAATCTATGCTAGCTTGTTTTCGCCAAGCAGACCACTCCTCATTTTCCAAGCCTTTTAGTAAATACTGAAACTGCGTATTTTCTTCTGCTATAAAAAACGGTGCCGCTATCAATAGAGAGAAGTTTTGGGTATTTCCATTACTCTCGATACTGGTTTTTTGTAATTCTAATGTCGTTCCTTCACCACTTTGCACTTTCCTTACAAATGTAGTAAGTTGTTTGCCTTTTTTTGAGTTGTTTTCTTGTCTTTTAATTAGGAATACCCCTTGCGGGCTTACCACCCAAAGTAAGCCATTTTCATCATAATATACATCTTGTATTTCGGGCAAAATGGGAAGGTATTTACTGATTTCAGTGGCATTTTTTATTCCCCAAACGTACCAGTCTGTTTCTTGATTTAGCCAAGTACAAGATAACTGATTGATATACAAGCGAGAAGAATTTAAACCATAAGCTAAGAAGCCTTGGGCAGGTAAGAACACATCGCCAAGCAATAACTTTTGGTGCATAAAAACGGTTTTGGGCGTAAAAAACAAAATCTTGCCTTCTATTTCTCTTGCAATTATTCGCATTGTGCTGTTGCTTTCGAGGGTATAGCCTGCAGTATGGGTAGGGAAACCCTGCGAATTGGTACTAATTTTCCATATTTTGCCTTCTCCCGTAAGCCATACATTTTTATCTTTTTGGCATATACTATGGCATATGCCCTGCACAGCAGTAATATAGTTAGGTTTAGACCAGCCCTCCGAAGTTTTTTGCAAGTAAAAAGCCCCTTTGTTACTTGCGACATACAAAATACTTGGATTATCTTTTGAAACTTCTGCATATTGAATATTTCTATCTTCTACTATACTGCTTGCCATACCATAGAGTACCTCATACAAGCCTGTGTTGGTCAAGGCTATGAGCCTTCCCTGAAAAGGTATGAGTTGTTTGCACTTGGAGTCTATGCCTGCTATTTTTCTGAAATTGTATGGAGTTTTTTCTATGATGTAATTGCTATAGTTGTAGTCATATACATTAGACTCTACCACTATCGTTACGATTTGTGTATTAGGTTTATCTTGATTTTTTTTTAAAGGATTGATTTGCTGAATCATATTTTTCAGACTTTGCTTTTTTTGTTGGGCTTTTCGGCGTGCATTTTGCCAAGCAATTTGTTGCATCTGTCTTTGCTTTTCCAAGGCAACCTTACCCGATACATCATCTTTGTTGCTGGAACTTAGGTAAAACAAACCCGAATTAGTTGCTACATAGAGTAAATCTTTTACTCTGCATACTGTATAAGGTTTGCCTTCCAGACCGGGATAATAAGAGAGATTGTAGAGGGGAAGGCTCAGAGCAACTCTTGAAATGCCTTCTGCGTGGCATATCCAGAGGCCTTGTTGCTGGTCGGTGAAAACAGAGGAAGTTTCATTATCAGCAAGCCCTGTTTCGTAGTTGATGATATGCTTGATGCTTCTATCTTGCTTGTTCAGGACAAGTACCCCTCCAGCCAAAGTAGAAATAGCCAGTTCATTAGCAGAAATAGGAGCAACTTTTTCCAGAAAATTTTCTTGCAGATATTGAGCCGCATACGTATTGTATGCACTCATCTGCTTGCCGTTGAATAGCCAAAGCTGGTTATCGTTGGTAGTAACTAATAGGTTTTTATCATCAAAGGTAATGAAGTTGTGGATAATTCTTTCATTAAAATTTGCTTGCACAATTTGTAAAGATGCCCCATTTAGCTTGCATAAGCCTTTGTCTATGGTATTGATGAAAACTTCCCCTTGGAACAAGAGCCAACCCAACATTTCTTGCTCCTCTTGGTAATAAATTATTTTTGCTTCATTATTTTTGTATTGAATAATAGCCTTTTCACTATAAAAATAAATGTCTTCTCCAAAAGTGGCAAGGCTACTGATGTCGCCTATTTCCTTATTGCCCGCCACTTTTATTTTTTCAAAATTTAGCTTTCCCGAAAGGTCTATGGTTAATTTTCCTATAAAGCCTTTCCCCCCTACCCAAAGGTTTTCTTGTTTGTCTATCAATAAGCAGCGAGGGCTGTAGCTAAGGTTTAGGTTGTCCCAACGTAAGCCATCGTAGCTTAATATGCCATCTGCGTGAGCAAAATACAAGATACCCTTTTTACTTTGTGCCACCTCGGTTACTTGTGGGGTGTTGGGCAATCGGTAGTTTTTTACCATCAGATTGCCTCTTTGAGCCTGCAACTGCCCAAGACAAACGCCAAACAATAACACTAAAACAATCCTAAGCATCATAAACAGCTATTTTACCTTGCACAAAGCTACGAAAATATACCAAAACTAAAACGATTTTTAGTATTTACTTGACTGATTGCATTGATTTTCAGTTTTTTCTGCAGAACATCTCTAAATATGGAACAGCTTTTTAAGGCAAAACAAGCAAAATCTTTAATATTGACTTAAACTTAAAAACTAAGCTTTATGCTCGGGCAAGATTTTATTTTGTATCTAACTGCTTAGCGGCTTTGGTTTCTTATAGTTTTCTGCGATTTTCTTGAAAAAGAATTTATAGGTATCTACTTCAAACAATCGGGAATCATTACGAGCTTGTAACAAGAAAAACAAGCCAAATCCGAAGAAAATCACATTAGGAATCCACATTCCGATATTAGCGTCTATCAAACCCTCTTTCGTCCATTTTTCAAAAAACATATTCAGTACATAATACAAAATAAAGAAAAATACAGACACCAATATAGGCACGCCCAAACCTCCTTTCTTGATGATAGACCCCAAAGGAGCCCCAATCAGAAACATCATAAAGCAAGCCAAAGCAAAAGTAAATTTTTTATGTACTTCTATGCTGTGTTCTCGTATGCTTATCTGATAACCTGCTTGTTGGGTTTTTCGGTATTCTAAAAAACCCTTCACAGAACGGGCTTGGTTCAAAGCCCTTTGCAAAATGATTCGTGTGTTGGTACTATCAAATTTTTTTTGCCAGAGAGAATCTATTTGTTTGGGCGAAAAACTAATAGGCTGACTAAAACCCAACTTGATACTTGTATCTTTGATAAGATGTTTCTGATGTTGAACATAATACGTAGCCACCTCCACAGGCATTTTTCTAACATTTTTATCCAATTCTCTGCCAAAAGAGTCTATTTCTTGCTTGAGTTGCAAGACATTCTTCATATAACGATGATACTTGAACAAGGAGTCAGGAATATCGCTGTTTTTGAAGGCTGAGAGGCTAAAAACTAATTTCGTTTTTTTGTACTGATTACGAATAAACTTCGCTGTATTTACTCCCATATCGCCATATTCGGTGTAAGAATTACCATTAAACAATTCCATTACCAAATAATTGCCCTCCAAAATAGTGTACATCTTCCCCGAGTCGGCTAAAATTACTTCTTTGTTGCCTCTGAAATCTTGATGCGAATAAATCATTATGTTTTTCAGACTTTTTCCGTCGGGGTATTTTTTACCAACTTTGATGCTATAATTAGGTAAGCCATCATAAAAAACTCCTTCTTTGAGGTCTAAGGTAGCTTTGGTTTGTTTGATATTGTACAACGTACTATACGCCTTGATATTAGCATAAGGTACTACATTATTGCCGAACCAAAAAGATACCCCACTAACAATTGCCGCACAAATACCTATGGGCAGAAGTGTTCTATTCAAAGATATACCTGCACTTTTGAGGGCTGTTAGCTCGAAATGTTCGCCCAAATTTCCATAAGCCATCAGACACGAAAGCAGGATAGCCAAAGGCAAAGCCATAGGCGTAAGATGGAGCGAAAAATAATAAAGCATCTTTACAAAAGTCCATAGTCCTACATCTTTTCCAACAAATTCTTCTATGTAACTCATCATCATTTGAAGTAGCAAAATGAATACAACTACAAAATACGTGAGAAAAAAAGAAGGTAGAAAAGATTTTAGAATGAGGAAATCAATTTTTTTGAGAGAGAAACGCATTTTCTTTTTTATTTTCAGACTGGTTCGGCAGAAAAAAGCTGTTTTTAGCCTCCTACAATTTCTTTGAGGGTGTGTATCAAGCCGTCCCAAAGTTCGTTGAGTTCTTCTTCGTCTGTTTCGGAAGAATAATCCGTAACCTTTATGAAGGTAGTATTGGTCATATCGTTGAAGTCTAACTTAAACTCTATGTAAGAGGGATTTTGTGCATCTTCTTGGTCTTTGGGTTCAAATTCAAATTTGATAGATTTTCCTATTCTTTGGGCAACAATCTTGCCAATGTGGTCTTCGTTATCCCAATGAAACAAGAGGGTTTGGGGATTGATATTATCTACTCTATCAGCAAACCACTCTGCCAAGCCCGTAGCAGTAGAAAAGTATGGGAAGAGCATCTTCACAGAGGCTCTTACTTCATACTCTTTTACAAATTTAAACTTCTTCATAAACAAACACGATAAGGCTAAAAGCAAATATAGGTATTTTAGTTTTTTTGCCAACTTCCAAGTACTATTTTTCTATCAGTAGAAAAAAAATGCTATTTTTTTTGCCGAAAATATACTTTTTTTGTATGTTTGCGGTCTAAATGTTCGGCGAGGTAGCTCAGGTGGTTAGAGCGTCGGATTCATAACCCGAAGGTCAGGGGTTCAATTCCCCTCCTCGCTACACAAAAAAGCCCAAAAAAATTTAGTTTTTTGGGCTTTTTCATTTTGATACGTTTCGACTAAAAATCTGATATTTGCAATCTGGCATCTTAGTTTTAGCTCAAAGCCATTTTCTTTATCATATTTTTGTAAGGATAAAACTCTACTTGTATCGTATGACGAGGTGAGTTTTTGTAGCGTTTTCGTAGTTTTTCTTTGTATTTTTTTATATCTGCCAGCATCTTTTCTTTATCAGGCAATTGGCTTTTACCTGTAATCAGGTTGGCTACCCACTCCGATTGCACTTCTGCCAAAGGCATAATTGCTCCCAAAGGCTGAATTAAACCTATGAAATACAGACCTTTATGTTCGGTATGCACTACGTGCTTGTAAAGACTAATATCGTTGGTTTCTTCGGTATCAATAAAATTTTTATCAAAAAAAGGAAAAGCTATTTTGTAGCCTGTGGCATAAATGAGTATATCGGTTTTTTCTTGGCTACCATCTTCAAAAATAATTGTATCGCCTGCAAGTTCTTTGATATTGGGTTTGATGTGTATTCTGCCGTGTCCTGCCAGATTAAGCAAATCTTGCGAGATAGTAGGGTGTTCGGAAAGTAGCGGTCTTTTGGGTTTAGGCACGCCATAGCTTTCTTGCTTGCCACGAGCCACCCACAAGAAAAAACTCAATAAAGAGCGTTTCACAAACATAGGTAACCAATCTACGCTGTATTTATTGAGCGTATCAAAAGGCATACCCATAATGTATTTGGGCAAGATGTATGCTCCGCTACGTGTAGAAATGAAAACTTTACCTGTGGAATTTCGGGCGGCTTCGCAGGCAATATCCACAGCCGAATTGCCAATGCCCACCACTACTACATTTTTTTGTCCTTGAAAAATATCGGGCGTTTTGTAGTCGTGAGAGTGGATACAAAGTCCGTGAAATGAGCCTTTGAAGTCAGGGTAACGAGCTTTCCAATGGTGTCCGCTGGCAACCAATATATCAGTATATTCGCGGGTTTCGCCATTATCTAAGCGTACTTTATAGTGGCGGTCGTTGAGTTTTTCTATGTGTTCTACTCCTACATTGAAGATAATTTTATCTTTGAAGCCAAAATGCTCTACATAGTTCTCAAAGTATTCAATAATTTGAAAATGGCTAGGGTAATCGGGGTAATGTTCGGGCATCGGAAAATCGGAGTAAGCCATCACTTTTTTAGAAGTATTGATGTGTAATGAACGATAGGACGAGGACATTCCGTTATCATTAAGATACCGCCAATTACCCCCAATCTTCGAGCCTTTTTCAAAGCAATCGAAAGGAATGTTCTGCTGATGCAGAACTTTGCAAGCTACAATCCCACTTGAACCTGCCCCAATGACGCAAACTTTTGTGTTCATAATTTTAATAAGCAAAGTTTTAAAACTTTATACAAAAAATCTATGCTTTCTCATAAAACAGCGTAGAGCAATTTGTTGTTTGCAAAATATCTTTGGCAAGTCTATCTACTTGTGTTTTATTCACCTCTAAAATATCGTTTTCAATTTTGTTGAGTTTATCGGTATCGCCGAGCATCGTAAAATAACACAAATTCATTGCCCGATTGAGCAATTCTACTTCCGAAAAAAGAAATGTAGATAAGGCTTTATTTTTTACTCTTTCAAGTTCGGTTTCGTTTACGCCTTTGTTCATTATTTGTTCTATTACTTCTTCAATAGCTTTGTTCGCTTGCTCTATACTCACCCCTTGATTGATATGCCCCGATACCACAAGCAGCCCTTCCTCGACCGAGTCGGTAATGTAGGCACTGATGTTGTTAAAGAGTTTTTTTTCTCTGAACAAAGCTTCATACAATCGTGAGGATTTGCCTCGCCCCAAAATATCACTGAGCAAATCGGTGGCTTGGAAATCTTCGTGCATACGAGCAGGCATTTTATAGGCTTTGTAGATGGCATCAAGAGGTACATTGGCTTGTGTATGGGCTGTGCGTTCTTCGGTTTGTTTGGGTTCTTTGGGCAAATTTCTAATGTAGGGTTTGCCTGCGGGAATAGGCTCAAACCATTTTTTACAAAGTGCTTCTACCTCTGCCACTGAAACATCACCCGCTACGCACAAATACGCATTGTTGGGAACATAAAATTTGTAGAAAAATGCTTTGACATCTTGCATAGTAGCCTGTTCTATATGGCTAATTTCCTTACCTATTGTAGCCCACCGATAAGGATGCACTTTGTAAGCCAAAGAGCGTAATTTCAACCAAACATCTCCATAAGGCTGATTGAGATAACGCTGTTTAAACTCCTCTATCACCACGTTACGTTGGTTTTCAAGCACTTCGGGGTCAAAGGAAAGAGCTAACATTCGGTCTGATTCGAGCCAAAAGGCTGTTTCTAAGTTCGCCTTGGGCAAGGTAATGTAATAATTCGTAATATCGTTGCTGGTGAAGGCATTGTTTTCTCCTCCAACCATTTGCAAAGGGGTATCGTAAGAGGGAATATGTTTTGAGCCGCCAAACATCAGATGCTCAAACAGATGAGCAAAGCCTGTTTTGTTTTCGTCTTCGTCTTTGGCTCCTACATTGTAGAGCAAATTAAAAGCTACTATGGGTGTGCTGGTATCCTGATGAACCAATACGGTAAGTCCATTATTCAGGGTGAATTTTTCGTAAGAAACCATTTTTACCTCAAATTTATTCGTTTTTCTTTTTTTTTGGAGCAAACCAGCCTTCGGTGCTGGTAGAGTTTTCTACTGCCTCTTCTACGTCATCAGGAAGTAGATGAAAAAAATCTAAGCCAGTTTCTTTTTCTACTTCTCTTACACTTACTTGGTATTGTCGGTAGTTTTCTTTTTTATTCACATTAGGAACAATAAAAGCAATGGCTCGCATCTCTTTATAGCTAAAAATAATTTTGTAATAAGCTGGCGGTACGGCTATTTTGTTTCTTCTGCCGATAGTAGGCATATTAGGCTTGAAAATGGGACCTGAAACGATATACAGCTCGCCTTTTTTTTCGCCCCAGCGTCGGGTTTGTTCCTCGAGCAGTCGCCAAGTCTCGCGATTGCATAGGGGGTGTTGCGGACTCATATTGCTCATTACGAAGGTTTCGTGCATCATTTTGGCACTTCCTGTGAAATCGCCTGCGGGGGCAAGATGTCCGCGGTCGTAGCCCGAACCAGCATAATCTTGTGGTAATGCCGAACCTGTGCTTACTTTGCTATCGGGATAAAAACGTTCATCGGCTCGGGTTACATTTCTCTCCAAATTTTTAGGTGTCATTTTATAGGCAACCCAACGAGCTTGCTCGTATTCTTCGCAATAAGCCAACGTAAAATAAGTATGCTTGATGATTTCGTCTTTGAAAGGTGATTTAGGGATTTCTAATCCCTCGGGTTCTTCTCTTGTTTTTAGTGGTTTCTGTTGAGTTTTCTTATCGTTGTTGTTGGTGTTTTCTACCTCAAACTCTTTTTCTATTTCTTTCTGCTTATCTTTTTTTGACTTTTCGTGTTCTACTGAAAAAAATTCTGTTTTCCATTCATATAACTTTTTGGTAAAAGTTTGTCTGGGAAAACTTTTTTCAAGAGCAGAAAAACTTTGCTCCAAGAGGGTATTAGGAACAAAAATATACAGCAAAAGCAATCCTGCTCCTCCGAAAATTAAAGCCCTTAAAATATACGTTTTTAGCTTTTTCATTGGAATTCAATGTTTTTCAGTTTTTTTTCTACGAAATAAGGGTAAATCACGAAGTAATGTACTACCAAAGCCAAAGAGCCGAAAATAATCAGCAGTTTGAAAATCAGAGGCATATTGGCATAACGCGTAACGAAACTTTCAATAAAAGCGGCTATAAGAAAAAAAGGAACAAGCCCAAGCATAATTTTGCCCCCAAGTTCTGCACCACGCCTAAATGAATCTCTGCGGGTATAAGTCTTAGGAAAAAACAGACTATTACCCATTACAATTCCTGCTGTACCAGCCATTACAATAGACCAAATCTCAATTGTACCGTGTAGCCAAATCACGCCTGCCGACTCCCAAAGCAAATTTTCTTTGAAAAAAAAGGTTTGGAAAGTCCCCAACATTACCCCATTGACAAAAAGAATGTATGCCGTACCTATAGACAACAAAAAAAAGGAAGGAATACCTATTATCTCTATGAAGCCCCCCCACACAAAAGTAATGAAAGCCACACGAATATTGTTAAAAGCTATTCTCAAAAACATTGTAATCGGTTCTTCTCCCTGATACACGCCCATAGGATTGCCTTCTTTTATGTTGCGTAAGGTCATATTGACGTATCCATCACCTAAAATTCCTCTTGCAAACTCATAATCACCACTTTCATCATTCAGCACCGAAACTACGCCAATAAGCGTGGAAAGGATAAAAATAGCAAAAGCAACGAGCATTGGTTTCCTGACACGAGCCATCGTTAGGGGCAAATCCTTTTTCCAGAAATGAATAATCTGTTCCCAACGGATATTTTGTTGCTTGTAGATAGTTTGATGAACACGAGCCGTAAGAGCATTGAGATACTTGGTTACGGGGCTTTGTGTGTGATGAGTACGGGCATACGAGAGGTCATCTGAAAGTTCTATAAATATTTCACCAAGTCTATCGGGGTGTATTTGTTCTATTTGGCGAGTTTCTCGCTCAATATTTTCCCATTTTTGTTTATTTTTTCTCAAAAAAAGCCCTTCCTTCATACATTTACATCATTTGTGGCAAGGCGAGCCTGCCTGTTTGTCGGCATCTGATAATATCACAAGCCAAATAAATAGCTTGCAACATAGAATTGGGGTTAGCAAGATTTTTGCCTGCGATGTTGTAGGCAGTACCGTGGTCGGGGGAGGTGCGTACAATAGGCAAACCAGCCGTAAAATTTACTCCATTCTCAAACGCAATTGTTTTGAAGGCAGTAAGCCCTTGGTCGTGATACATTGCCAAAACGGCATCGTAAGAAAGATATTTTCGGCTACCAAAAAAGCCATCGGCAGGAAAAGCCCCATACACTAAGTTTCCTTGTCTTCTAAACTCTTTGATAACAGGTTCAATAATTTCCTTTTCTTCTGTTCCGAGCAGTCCTTCCTCGCCTGCGTGAGGGTTCAGCCCCAAAACGGCTATTTTAGGTTTCTGAATGCCAAAATCTTTTTGTAAAGTTTGTAAAAGAATTTGCAGTTTGGCTTGTAATTTTTCTTTGGTAATCGCCTGACTGACATCTTTCAAGGGCAAATGTCCCGTAAGCAAAGCTACTCGCAACTCCTCGCTTATCATACACATCAGCGTGTTGGGGCTATCGAAGTTTTCGGCAAAATACTCGGTATGCCCAACAAACTGAAAATGCTCGTTCTGAATGTTGTACTTATTGATAGGGGCAGTAACTACACCCTGTAAAGCACCTCTTAGCAAATCTTTGGTACAAGCCTCTAAGCAAGTAAAGGCGGCTTTTCCTGCTTCTTGGGTTACTTGTCCGGGGGCAATTTCGGCATCTTCTATGCAGTTAATTAGGTTAATCTTTTTAGGATTGGCTTGTTCTACTTCTTTGATGACTTGTGCGAAGAAGTCTTCTTGTCCTATCAGTTTGCGGTATTTGTTTAGAATTTTCAGCGAACCATAAATGATAGGTGTGCAAAAAGCAAGCAAACGACTATCGGCAAGGGCTTTGAGAACTACCTCGGGACCAATTCCGTTGTAGTCGCCAAGGGTAATACCAATGAATGGTTTTTCATCTGCTATTTTTTTGTTGATATTCATAATATTTAGACATAAGACACGAAACACAAAATATTCTGATAACATTTTTCAGATGTGGTCTTTTTGATTTTTTACCATATCGTAGAGCAGTTCTCTGGCTCTGTGTAATTGTGCTTTTACGGTGCCAATAGGGATTTCAAGTTCTTCTGCAATTTCTTGGTAGGCTCTTTCTTCAAAATATCGCATCGTAACTAATTTTCGGTATTTTGCGGGAAGACGAGCTACTAATTTCTGCATTAGCTCAGCTTTTTGAGAGCGAATGGCATCTTCTTGTGGGTTTGAGTTTTCGTCGGCTATATCTAAATCAAACTCTTCATTTTCCGTATTATTGTATAGGTTGTTGAGGCTAAAAGTTTCGTTATTTTTCTTTTTTCTGATGAAATCAATGCAGTTATTAGTAGCAATTTTGAACAGCCAAGTGCTGAAGGTGTAGTCTTGCTTAAATTTATCTAAATTTTTGAAGGCTTTGGCAAAAGCCTCGATGGTGAGGTCTTCTGCATCATCTACGTTGCGTACCATTTTCAGAATAACGTGATAGAGTGAGCGGTTGTAGCGTTTCATTAGTTCGGCAAAAGCATTTTGGTCGCCTTCTTTGGCAAGTTCTACGAGTTTGAAATCGTACAGGGCTTTTTGTGAAAAATCTTTGTCCTCTAACTCCATTGTTCGGGTTTGCTGAAAAAAGCTTTGATGCCTAAAAATACAATAAAAAAAGGATACACGCAATCAAATAACCACCAAGATACATAAGACGTTTCACATTTCAATTTTTTTGTGTTAAAATGTTGTATCATAGACCAAAAAAATACTCGAAACAAAATTATTCCTATCAAAGCCCAATGTATCGGCTCTATTTTTGAATAATTCCATAGAGTAGCAAAAACTGCCCAAGGCAAGCCAAACCAAAACAGAGCGTGCATTGCATTTTGCCAGCCTAAAAGCAAGATATGTTTTTTCTTATAGAATTTTCCTACGCTAAGGTGTCGGTTTTTTTGTGTTTTCCAGCTATGCCAAGTAGTTTTGGGATAAGAAAGCACCTGAGCCCCTTTATTTATGCAAATAGCTGTATTCTGCGAATTGGCATTATCATTTACAAACAAATCATCATCACCACCTACTATTTTGAGGTGTCTGTTAAATCCTTTGTTTCTCAAAAAAACTTCTTTTTTATAGGCTAAATTTCTACCTACACCCATATAAGGCAAGCCCGCCAAAGCATAGGATAGGTATTGTATAGCTGTAAAAAAAGTTTCGTAACGAATAATCCAATTTAGCAAACCTTTCTGCTTCTGATACGGTGAGAAACCCAGAACAAACTCTGTTTTTTCTTGCCATTGGTTTGCCATCAAAGCTATCCAATTTTCGGACAGAGGCTGGCAGTCTGCATCGGTGAAAAGTAAATAAGGATAAAGAGCCGCCTTGATACCCAAAGAAATAGCATATTTCTTGTGGCTGATATGCTCGGGGGTGTAATCTATGCGTACAATTTTCAGACGGACATCTTTTCTTTGTTCGGAAAGCAAGTACAAATATGTATCATCTTCTGAGCGGTCATCAACTATAATTACTTCAAACTCAGGATAATTTTGTTTGAGCAATAAAGGCACAAGAATTTTGAGGTTTTCTATTTCGTTGTGAGCGGCTACAATTACCGAAACAGGCTTGTTGAAATCAAAATCAATAAAATTTTTAACCTTAAAAAATAGCAATCGCTGATAAAAAAATAAGCAGTAAGCTACCTGCCAAAATGCAAAAAACGCTACCAAATATAGCGTAAGGTATAGAATCATAGCCAAAAAATTAAATCTAGGGTTTATACATCATTTAAAAGCACTTTAAACAACATTCAAAAATTGTTTAAGAGCTTTGAGTGTTTCTTGGGGGCGTTCGAACATTCCCATATGTGCTGTTTCTTCCAGAACGAGGCTTTGTATCTGCGGATTTGCTTGTATTTGCTCCTGATAACTTTCAAAACTCACTGCTCCGTCATCTTTACCAATGATGTACAAAATCGGAAACGAGGCATTTTTTATTACGTGCAGTCTGTCTTGGCGGTCTCGCATTGCCGCAACAACAGCTACAATCGTTTGCAAGGGGGTTTTCTTGCCAATTTCTTCTACAAATTTTATCGCCTCGACAAGTTCTTGGGTGCGTTTGGTATAAAATAGAGGCGTTACAAACGAATCGATGTATTGATTTACTCCTACTTTTTGCACAAAGTCTATTACTTTGTTGCGAATTTCTTTTTTTTCGGGGTTGTCGGCAAGAGCCGTAGAATGAAATAGGCAAAGTTTTTCTACAAATTCAGGATATTTTTCTGCCAAAGCCAAACTTACGTATCCGCCCAAAGAGTGAGCTACGATACTGGTTTTTGCAATTTGCAGGTGCCGCAATAATTCGGCTACCTGCTCGGCTAAGGCTTCAATGCTACACGGCTCGGGCAGTAGGTCTTTGCTATCACCAAAACCACCTAAATCAAGTGTAAGCACTCGGTAATTTTCTGTAAAATATGGCACAAAATCGTTCCAAATGGCTTTACTTTCACAGAAACCGTGAATGAAAGTCAGGTATTTTTCGCCTGTACCTGTTAAGTTGTAGGCAAGTTGTGTCATAACGAGTGGCTGATTAAAAGTTTCCGAAAAATATCTAAATAGGGATGTTCCGTCTTAAATTCTTGATTTTCAATTTGTTTGATGCTTTCAATGCCTGCAATGTTACTTGTAAAAACTACTTCGGCAGAAAGTAATTCTTCGGGACGAAATTCACCAATTTTGAGCGATATTGCAAGTTTTTGGGCTTGTTCAAAAATTTTTTCTTGCATAATTCCTTTTTTGCCTCCACACTGCAAAGAAGGCGTAAAAATGGTATCTTGTTTTATCCAGAAAATGTTTGAGGCGATGGTTTCGGCGATGTAGCCTTCGCTACTTAGCAAAATAGCCTCTTGGACTTGATTTTTTTGGGCAGTGATGCCTGCAAGAACATATTGCAAAGCGTTCAGCGTTTTGTAAGGTGAAATAACAGAATACACCAAAGGAACATCTCTAAAAAAAATAGCTTTGGCTTTGATGTACTCTGTTTTGGGGGTGTAGGCGTACAGGCGTATAAGATGATGAATTTTATTTGTAGTAGGGGTATAAAGCCATCCTGTTTGTCGCCAAACATTGATTTTGATGCGAAAAAACTCTTGAAAATGATTTTTTTGAGCAAGTTCTACAATTATTTGTTTCAAAAATTCCGAATCGAAATTATCGGGTAATTCCAAAGATAGGGCTTTACAACCCTCCAAAAGTCTTTGGTAATGATTTTCCCAAAATTGTATTTGCCTGCCACAGCCAATAATGCTCTCAAACAGCCCATCTCCATACTCAAAGGCTCGGTTCGTGAGAGCAAACTCCTCTACGAAACAACCATCAAAATAACTAATAGCTGACATTATGAATTTTTTGGCATTACAATTTGCAGAGTATTTAGCGAAAAGGCTTGCGGTTTTTCGGCAAAAAGCATCTTAGTTTTAGCCCAAGTGGTTTGGAAAAGTTCCGATTGGCGATATTTTTCCAAATAACTTTCATCTTTCCAATGGCTATAAGTACAAAATACGTTAGGCAGACTTGTATCCTGCCAAAGTTCGAGATGCTCACAGCCTTCAAAAGTCCTGATAAGATTTTTACTTTCCTCAAAAATTTTCAAGAAATCTTCTATTTTATCCTCTTGGAAGTACATCCTGACTATACGAATTAGCATAAGCATTTTAAATTTTCACTTTTTTGAAGGCATTAGTGATAAGTAAAATAAAGCCAATTACAGCCATCGTTCCAAAAATGATTAGCCAAAAAGGGTGCTTAAACTCAAAAAATGAGGTAGTAACATAGAAGTTTTCGTCGCCTGTTTTCTGTTTCATTTGTGTAAGGATACTCTGTAAATTTCTGGAAATAAGCCATACGCCACTTCCCAGAAGTGCAAATCCCATAAAAATAGAGCCTCTTTGCTTGTCTTGTACTTTTCGCCAATCCCTGAGTACGTTGGTATAGATTTTTTCTATCTTTGCCTCGTCGAGTTTGCCTGCCATCAGTTCTTTGATTTGGGTCAAGTTTTTTTTCTGACGGACATAGACAAAAATTTGGTCATATTCGTTGATGATAGCGGGAGGCGTGTAATCTTCGGCTTTTCGTTTGGGAATAATCATAACTCGTAAAATTTATTTTTGCCAACTTCTGTATAAAACTATTGCAAGCTAAAAAGTTTTTGTTTTTTTTTACAAAAAAGTTTTAATTCAATCTCGTAAATGCTTTCTGCCCTCAAAATACGCAACAATCCATTTTTATTGGCTAATATCTTCACTTGGGTATCGCTTATTACGGTGAATACTTCGTTTTACTTAGTCTTGAGTTTGCGTACCAAAACTTGGTTGGTAGAGTTTGATGGATATTTGAAAGGGGTGGTAATGAATATAATTTTATTAGCCCTCTTTTTTTTTCATCGATACCGCTTAGAAAAGTTTAAAGACAAAGATACTTCCGAACTTTTGGAAAAAGTTTTTTATATGGGCTTTTTCAGTTTAGTTGTTTCTTTTGTCTTTTTTGCTGTTAATCTTTTCTCTGATGCAGTTTATTTTGGCAACAACGTTGAGAGATTATACTGGTTTTATTTGGCAAGTATGCTTTTGATGGCAAATTTCCTGACTTACACTTTTTTTATATTCAGGGTACTGATTTTCAGGCAATCTCCCAAATATGTAGTATGGGTTTGGAATGCTTTTATCTATGTGTTTTTTGCCAGTTTGCTTTTCAATTTCTTTGAGTTTCCCTTTTTTAGCCCGCCTTATATCATTACTTTGGGGGTTTTGGTGGCGGTTGCTCTGATTTTCTGTGCCAATATGCACTGGGTTGCCTATCTGAGTATGCGTGCTAAAATCCGGAATATTTCTATGCTAATGCTGATTTTAGCCATTACACTTTATTTTGCCTATCTGATTTTTTTTTACTACAACAAAGGCTTGATTGCTATTGATGTGGGCTTTTCGGTGTATGTGGTGGGTTTGCTGTTTTTTATACTCATCTATACCTCAATGGCAATTTTGGTACTTATTTTCAATTTGCCAACTACGGCGGTCTATAAGAAAAAAATAGAAGAAATACTTGCTTTTCAACAACTTACACAATCTTTGCAGGTAGGCGATTCGGAAGAAGGTATTTACAAGGCTTTTCTGCTCAATGCTGTACAAGTAACGCAGTCCGACGCAGGATTTTTAGAAATTACTAATGCCCCAAGCCGAAAATTGTTTGTAGAAGGAATTGATACCCCAAAAGCTGAAAATATCCGAAAAGTTTTTTCAGAAAAATATGCAGGAAACACTAAAAACATAGAAGAAGGCGACGAGATAGAAGGCTTCAAATCTTTGATGACACGCCCCCTCTTAAACCGAAAAGGTGAAAAAATCGGGCAGTTGGTCTTGCTCAAAGAGCAAGAAGAAGGCTTCAACAACGAGCAAGAAGATTTGCTCGATACGTTCGGCAAGCAGGTAAGCATCAGTATAGAAAATTACAAACTTTTGGAGCAAGTGATTGAAAAAGAAAAACTGCAACAAGAATTGGACATCGCCGAAAAAGTACAGAAAAGCCTTTTGCCCAAAAATCTCAAATTCAATGAAAAAATAGATATTTACGCTTTCTCCGAATCGGCAAAATCGGTGGGAGGCGACTACTACGATATTTTTAAGGTTACGCCTCATCGCACCTACATTGTTATTGGCGATGTATCGGGTAAGGGGACAAGTGCCGCCTTCAATATGGCTCAAATGAAAGGGATTTTTCAGAGTTTGGCTCAATTAGATATGCCCCCCGAATATTTCTTACTCTATGCCAACCAAGCTGTATCACAATGTTTTGAAAAGGCTTCGTTCATTACCATTACTTTGCTACTCATCGATACCCAAAACCGAACCCTTACTATGGCAAGAGCTGGGCATTGCCCCACACTTTACTACAATGCCCACACCGATAAAACCGACTATATCCAAGACAAAGGATTAGGGCTTGGAATAATGCGTAACAAAACCTATACAAAATTCATTGCCACTACACAGATGTCTTACAATACTGGGGATATTATCTTGCTATATACCGATGGCATCAGCGAGGCAAAAAACAGAAGTGATGAAGAATACGGCTACGAAAGGCTCAAAAACTTTTTTGCTCAAAGCAAGCATTTACCTTTGGAGCAAATTCAAAGCAAATTGATTGAAGATGTGTATACTTTTTGTGAGGGTTTGCCCCCAACTGACGATTATACCTCGGTGATTATCCGCTTTCTATAAGTCTTTGCCCGCAAGTACTAGAACGAACTCACCTTTTACACCTTTCTGCGAAAAATAAGCAAAAGCCTCTTGCAAAGTTCCATTGAAGGTTTCTTCATATATTTTACTCAATTCTCTTGAAATAGAGCATTTTCGGTCTGCACCACAATATTCTATAAGTTGTTCCAAAGTTTTGAGTAAGCGATAGGGCGACTCGTACAATACGATAGTGCGTTCTTCATTTGCAAGAACTTGTAAGCGGGTTTGCTTGCCTTTCTTGTGAGGCAAAAATCCTTCAAAAACAAATTTATCCGTAGGCAAGCCCGATTTCACAAGAGCAGGCACAAAAGCCGTAGCTCCGGGCAAACATTCTACTTCCAAACCACTTTCTAAACAAAACCGAACCAACAAAAAACCGGGGTCAGAGATGGCAGGCGTACCCGCATCAGAAACCAAAGCAAACACTTCACCTGCCAACATTCGCTTTATCACTTTGTCTTTGATTTGATGCTCATTAAAATTGTGATAACTCAACAAAGGCTTTTGTATTTGGTAATGATTTAACAAAATACTTGCTTTGCGGGTATCCTCTGCCAAAATAGTATCTACCTCTTTGAGCATACGCAAAGCCCGCAGTGTGATGTCTTCCAAATTGCCTATGGGTGTGGGTACTATGTAAAGTTGGGTATTTTGATTTTGCAAAATGGTCTTTAATTTTTTATGAGGTATTTTCTATCAATGCAAAACGCTGAATGATAGAAAGTTTACAAAAAGTTGAAAGAAAGTTTAACTCACAAATTCATCATTCATCACTTTACTCCTCCTTGTATTGTTGTATAATTTTGAAGAGAGCTTTTTGAATTTCAACATTATCAAAAAATTCATAGAGATAGGTATGTTGCTCGTAGTGTGTTGCGAGGGCAATTTCTAATCTATTGAAAGCCTCTTTGTAGTTACCCATACTCATTAGGTAGGCTATCTGTCGGTAAATCAGTTCGGCTTCATCGGGTAATTCTTCCATACCTTCTTCCAAAATATCCAAAGCCTTTTGGTAGTCGTTTTGCTCGTAATACACAAAAGACCAGTTCAGCCAAGTTTGTGGATTGAAGGGGTCTAACTCCGAAGCCGCTTCATACGCTTCTACTGCGGAGTACAAATTGCCTAACTTATACTCTGTGTCTGCCAAAGCAAGCCAGTAAGTTGGATTATCGGGGTTAATTTCGGTGGCTTTCTTAAAAACTCCTATTGCTTGTACCCATTTTTCTTGGGCGTAGAGGCACATTCCCCAGCCGTACCAAGCCTCGTCCCACATAGCATCAGACTGGATAGCTTTGCGGTAGTATTCAATGGCTTTGAGGTAGTTTTCGGTTTTTTCGTAAGTAGCAGCCAGATGACAATACGTGTCGGAACTCTCGTTTTGGTCCAACTCCAACACTCTTTCAAAAGCCTCACGAGCCTTCAAGTAATCTTTTAGGTTCATATACATCGCTCCCATACCAAAGAAGGCATCAGAAAAATCTTCTTTGATAAGAGAAGCATATTCGTAGGCTTGTAAAGCACTGGCAAAATCTTGCATTTTTTCATATATTTCGGCAGTATAATACCAAGCCAAATGATTGTAGGGGTCTTGGTCTAAGATACTTTCATAAAAATCTATTCCCTCTTGCAACTTATTGAGGCTTTCTAAGGCAAAAGCAAACTCGAAAGTAGCTGGCTCGTGCTGAATGTTAATGGAAATGGTACGCTTGAAGCACTTCACGGCTTCTTCCAATTTTCCCCAATTCTGATATACCACTCCTAAGCTGTAATAAATTTCGTCTGCTCCTTCGGGACGCAAACTAAGCACCTGCTCCAAAACCTCTACTGCCTCATCAAACTTACCGAGAAAGCACAAAGCATTGGATTTGATAAGGTTGGTATCCAAATCATAAGGTTGCAACAAAGAAACCTCATCTATCAATTCGAGAGCTTGCTCATAATTGCCCATAAAGAGCAAAAGTTGAGCTTTTTCGAGCTTAAAATCCGAAACAAAAGGATATTGTTTGATGGCTAAATTACAGGCTTTCAGGGCATCTCCAAATTTAGCTTTTTCTGAGTAAAAGGTAATAATATCTTCATAATCCTCCTCAGGAAGCTGTATAGCTTCTTTGTTGCGGAGCATACCTTCAAACCTCCTAATAAGGTCGTTTCTTTCAGTGTCTTTAAAAGCCATAGTATAAGGGCTGTGAAATTCTTTATTTTACCTCAAAATAATAAAAGATTTTTTATTGAGCAAGATAAAAGCAAAAAAGATTTGCAAAAATAGCGAAGGTTTATGCAAACAAAAAAGATTTCTTAATTTCCTGTTTCTTTCAGAAAAAATTACTGCCTCGCTCAAGTACAACTTAGCTTCAAGTATAAATTTTCCCACAAATAAATCAAAAACACAAAAATTTAGAATAATTTTGAGAGGATTTCTGAAAAATTATTATCGGTACAGCCAGTTTGTATGATTGAGAAATTAGTATCTCAAAACAAACTTTTGTTTTTCAGGCTTTTAAAGAAACGTGAATATCCGTTAAATTTTGTACAATTACTTATCTCATTATTTGGTAATCGATGATACAACTTACTCCGTTTGTTCGCTCTTTGTTACTGCTCAATGTAGCCGCCTTCTTGTTGATGCAAGTAGATATTGAGTTTGCTATTTATCATTTTGCCTTGTGGGATTTTAAGCACGAGCTTTTTAAGCCCTATCAGCTGCTTACGCATATCTTTATGCACGCCAATTTTTTCCATATTTTTTCCAATATGTTGGGATTGGTATTTTTCGGAAGTATTTTGGAACAAGTATTAGGGCAAAATCGTTTCTTATTATTATACTTGGTTTGTGGTTTAGGGGCAGGAGTAGTGTCTTTGGTAGCAGATGCCTACAACGGAGATATGACACCTTCCATAGGAGCTTCTGGGGCGGTTTTTGGGGTAGTAGCTGGTTTTGCGATGATATTTCCGAATATGCCTCTGCAACTTTTGTTTCCGCCTATACGCCTCAAAGCTAAATATATGGTTTTGTTGTTTGTTATATTTGAACTTTCGTATTCTTTGCAAAATTTGCCCGGCGATAAGATTGGGCATACAGCTCATTTGGCAGGAATGTTTTTTGCTCTGATAATGATAAAATTTATTTGGAAAATCCCTAAAAGATATTGATGTATGACAGATATTTTTTCCGAATTGAGAAATGCTTTCAGAAAAAATCACAATGGCTTAATGAAACTTATTGTCATTAACCTTGTAGTTTTTTTTATTTTGGCTTTCTTTCATGTAGTATTGTGGTTGGCGGGCAACAACACCATAATCAATCGTATGCTTGATTGGGTAGCTCTTAGCCCCAATTTGCTTACTTTCATCACTCGCCCTTGGACTATCATTACTTATGGCTTTACCCACGACTTGCAAGATATTTTGCATATCCTTTTCAATATGCTGATACTTTATTTTATGGGACGCTTAGTACAAGACTACATCGGTAGCCACAGACTTATTGCCATTTACGTACTTGGTGTGATTTTCGGAGCATTATTTTTCTTTGCTTTCTACAATCTTATCCCTTTATTAGCCAATCATAAAGATATAGCTCGCCTGATAGGTGCTTCGGGAGGTGTATATGCCGTAATCGTAGCTGCCGCTACTATCGCCCCCGAAACAATGGTTATGCTTTTTGGAATTTTCCCTGTCAGGCTCAAATATATTGCTTGGGCGGCAATTTTCTTATCTTTTCTCCAACTTGCAGGTTCTAATACAGGTGGCAATGCCGCACACTTAGGAGGTGCTTTATTAGGCTATCTGTTTGTAGTTCAACTCCGAAAAGGCAAAGATTTAGGTAAGCCTATCAATCAATTTTTAGCTTGGTGGCAAAGTTTATTTGAGCCTAAGCCCAAAATGAAACTCACTTATGTCAGAGAAAAGAAACAAACCGTAAAAACAGCCTCACAAGCCAAACAAAACAAACCAGAGCAAACCATTGCTTCGGGTGCAGTTCCCTCGCAAGAAGAGCTTGATATGATTTTGGATAAAATCTCTGCCAAAGGCTACGACAGCCTCACCAAAGAAGAAAAACAAAAATTATTCAATGCCAGCAGGCAAGACTAAAAAAACATCTCCTAAAAATTCTTGAAAGCAAAATTTCTGAATTTTAAAACCTAACTATTTTGAAACCATTATACCTCTACAACACACTAAGTAGAAAGAAAGAAATTTTTGAGCCTATCAATCCGCCTTTTGTAGGAATTTATCTCTGCGGACCTACCGTCTATAACGATGCCCATATCGGCAACGGCAGACCTGCCGTAGTCTTTGATGTGCTTCGCCGTTACTTAACTTATAAAAGTTACAAGGTTCGTTTTGTACGAAATATTACCGATGTTGGGCATTTGCTCGGCGATACCAACGAAGGCGAAGACCGTATCAGCAAGCAAGCCAAATTGGAGCAAATAGAGCCTATGGAAGTAGTACAACGCTACACCATTCGCTACCACCAAGTAATGGATAGACTTGGCGTGTTGCGTCCTGATATTGAGCCTACAGCCACGGGACACATCTTGGAGCAAATCGAAATCACAAAAAAAATTTTAGAGGCAGGTTTGGCTTACGTTGTAAATGGTTCGGTATATTTTGATGTTGCAACCTACCAGAAAACATACCATTATGGCGAACTTTCAGGTAGAGTGATTGAAGAGCTGATAGCTGGGGCAGGTGAAGAACGCCGAACTCTTGAAGGTCAAGATGAAAAACGACACCCCGCCGATTTTGCCCTCTGGAAAAAAGCCCAACCCGAACACCTAATGCGTTGGAACTCCCCTTGGAGTGAAGGTTTCCCTGGCTGGCATATCGAATGTACCGCAATGAGTACCAAATATTTAGGCGAAACCTTCGACATTCACGGCGGTGGAATGGATTTGGTCTTTCCGCACCACGAGTGCGAAGTAGCACAAGCCAAAGCCGCCAACGCAGGCAAACCACCCGTAAAGTATTGGATACACAATAATATGGTTACGGTCAATGGACAAAAAATGAGCAAATCTTTGGGAAATTTCATTAGCCTCGATGAACTTTTTACAGGCAATCACCCACTTCTGTCGCAAGGTTATAGCCCTATGGTGGTGCGTTTGTTTATCTTACAAGCTCAATACCGAAGCACCATTGATTTTTCTGACGAGGCTCTGCAAGCCACTAAAAAAAATTATTTCAAATTCATCAATGCTCTTAGGCTCATCAAAAAAATGAATTATACAGATTTTGACACCGAAAAGCATAATCCCATATTAGAGCAAGAAATCAGAAACGATTTTGCCAAAATATTTGATGCCTTAGATGATGACCTCAACACTGCCTTGGCTCTTACACACCTTTTGGCAGTAACGAAAAAAATCAATCAATTTCAGAACAATGCTGAATTGTTACGTAGTATTACGCAAGAAACTTTTGAATATTTGAAAAATAATTTTACACTTGTTTTGGAAGAGATTTTAGGCATAAAAGAAGAGAAACCACAAATCTTTGAGCCTTTGCTCACAAGTTTGCTCAAAACTTACAGAGAGGCAAAAGATTTGAAACATTACGACAAAGTAGATGCCATCAGAGCCGATTTGAGAGCTATCGGCATCAGCGTAAAAGATACCAAACAGGGGATTGATTGGGCGTATTCGGAAGAGTAAGAACTACTTTTTAGGCAAAAAATTTCTAATAACCGAAATCATAGAAGCTATCACAGCCATAACCGTTAGCCCTAACGTCCAATACGGTTGGGAGGTTTCCATTTTTTTGTCTAAATAAATTCCCAGCCAAACAAACAAACCAATAGAAACAATCATCTGAAACGCAATACCCGAGTATTTGGCGTAGCCTTCTAAGTCTTGTTTATTTTTTTTGCGAAAAATCATTTACTTACTTTGCTGATAAATCACTTGCAAAACGGTTTGCCCAACGGCTTTCAGGGTATTTTTATCAATAATATTGATGTTATCGGCTTGGGTGTGATGATGTGGGGCAAAAGAATTATCATAATTGATAATATCAATCATCGGAATTTTGGCATCTCTATTCACGTAGAAGTGGTCGTCCATAATCCCACCCGATTGCATTTTAGCTCTTTGGTTGATGAAATAATTACCATAGCCCAAACGCTGTGCCGTTTGCCATACTTCATTGACTATACCTTCGGCAAATTCTAAGGAAAAAGGCTCTTTGTAAAAAGTTGCTCCTTTTGCCCCAACCATATCGAGCAGTATGCCGAAATAAGCTGAATAATTCGGCTGATGTTTATTTTTTGACCAATATTTTGAGCCTAAGCACCAAAAACCATCGCCTTCATTTTCAGAACTTTTGCCTTCGGGTGTGCCATCATCTTCCAAATCAAAGAAAATCACATCTACACCTACCCAAGGTTTTTCGGGAGCAGTTTGGATAGCACGCAAAATTTCTAAAATAACGGCTACACCGCTTGCCCCGTCGTCGGCGGCATCAAGGGGTTTGTTGTGTAAAGTGGTATCTTTTTCTTTATCCGAAAAACGCCTGCTGTCCCAATGAGCCGCTAAAAGAATACGTTTGCTTGCTTCGGGGTTGATGCTCGCAATGATATTTTTACCTTGCCAAGTTTTGTTATCAAACGATTTTGCCTCAAAGTTTTGTACTTGTGTAGTTGCTCCTAATTTTTGTAGAGTAGCCACCAAGTAGTCGGCACACTGACTATGAGCCGTAGAATTTGGCACACGCGGACCGAAAGCAAGTTGTTTTTGTATGTAAAAAAATGCAGTATCGGCACTGAATTCGGGTGCTTTTACTATTGGTGAAGGGTTTTCCTTTTTCTCCGAAGTGTCATCAGATAGATTTTCTTGTTGCGAGTTTTTATCACAAGCAAGTAAAGACAAGAAAAATATCAAGTTTAAATAAAAACTTTTTTTCATTTTTTTTGATAAGTTGGTTTTTTCACTGGTGGTTTCGACTTCGCTCAATCGCCATAACATCATTTACACTTCAAAATCTTTGTATAACAAGCTCGGCTGAACACCCTGATTGTTCTGATATTTTCCACTTTTGTAATTTTCGTATTCGCCTTCTATGCTATGATAGTAGATTTGGCAAATTTCTACACCCGCGTAGATGCGTATGGGTTGTACGCAGAATATCTCAAGCGTCCAAAAACCTGCAAAACCTACATCTCCAAAGCCTGCCGTAACGTGAATAAACAAGCCCAAACGCCCTACCGAGCTACGTCCTTCGAGCATTGGTACGTAGTTTTCGGTACGAGTGTATTCAATGGTTCTGCCTAAATAAAGTTTGTTTGTTTCTAAAATCAAACCTTCTTCGGGAATGGTAATTCGCCTGAACCGATTGGGTTTTTTCATATCCAAAACAGCTTCTTCATAGACCAAAAGTTCGTGATGCAGACGCAAATTGTAACTATTGGGGTTGAGTTGCAAGGGATTAAAAGGTTCTATGAAAATTTCTTTGTTGAGTTTGTTGGCTATTTCTTTTCCCGAAAGAATCATACAATTTGGTTAGGTTTTCGCAAAGGTAAAAATTTTAAAACAAAAAAATGCCAAAATCAGAAAATACCTTTACTTTTGATGTGGCAAAAGCAAGATTTTTACCAAAAAATAAAAAATGAAAAAAATACGCATAGGACAAGGCTACGATGTGCATCAATTAGCCGAAAATCACCCATTTTGGCTGGGAGGCTTACGCATCACACATACACACGGAGCAGTAGGACACTCTGACGCTGATGTGCTTATTCACGCCATTTGCGATGCCCTGCTCGGAGCTTTGGCTCTTAGAGATATTGGTTTTCATTTTCCAAACAAAGACCCGCAATATAAAGGTATTGACAGCAAAAAACTTTTAGAGAAAGTTGTAGAATTGGTGCATCAAAAAGGCTATCAAATCGGCAATGTAGATGCTATGATTTGCTTAGAAGCCCCTAAAATCAATCCTTACATTCCCGAAATGCAAAAAATTTTAGCAAATATTATGCAAATAGCCCCCGAAGATGTTTCAATCAAAGCCACTACTTCCGAAAAATTAGGCTTTGTAGGCAGAGGCGAAGGCATTACAGCAACTGCCGTAGCTCTGGTGTTTGAAGTGTAAATTTGGGGAATTTTTTTGTGTCCTAAAAAATATCCCAATTTGCTAAAATTTTCTGAATATCTTTTTCTAAAAATCGGTCTTCGTGAATGAAGCCAACCAACTGGTCTAAGTGCTGATGAAGTGCTTCAGTGGCTTTTCCAAGTCTGATGGGGTAGTCTATGGCTTCCAGTTGTATTTTACGCAAATGAAGGGCTTGGTGGGCTGTAAGCATTAGAATAGCTACAATTTTTTGTACGTTGGCAAGTATTTCTAAGGCTTGTCTGCCTGCTATTGTTCCCATACTTACGTGGTCTTCTTGGTTGGCACAAGTAGGGATAGAGTCGGCAGAAGCAGGATGTACCAACACTTTGTTTTCCGATACCAAAGCTGCCGCCACATACTGCGGTATCATCAAGCCTGAGTGCAAGCCCGATGTATCGGCAGCCAAGAATGCAGGCAAACCATCATTAGTTGCCTCATCTACCAATTTATTGATTTGTCTTTCAAACAAATTTCCCATTTCGGCTAAGGCAAGTTTGAGATAGTCGAGAGCCAAAGCCAGCGGTTGTCCGTGAAAATTCCCACCAGAGATAACGGCATCATCATCAACAAAAATCAGTGGATTATCAACCACAGCGTTTAGCTCTTGACTGATTATTTGCTCTACGTGAGTAATAGCCTGCAAACTTGCTCCTAATACCTGTGGTGAGCAACGAACCGAATAAGCGTCTTGTGGTGAGATTTTCTTTTCGGCAAAAAGAAGGACTTTTTGGAAAATTGGATTATTTTCAGGCAGGTAGTTTCGCAAAAAACTAATCTGATAGGGATTTTGTGCTAATTTTTTCTTGATTTCGTCTTGATGTTTTGGGCTAAGATGAGGTTTAATTTTTTTGAGCAGATAAGCTACAATTTTCTGACTTTCAATCCCTAAAAGAGTAGAGCCTTGCATAAACTTCCTTACATAGCTTGCTATTTGTGCTTGATGTTTGTGCTTGCGAGCTTTATGCAAACGAGTATCAAAAGCCTGCTTTCTTGCTCCGAGAGCCTCAAAAGCAAGGCAAGAAGTTTTCAAAGCCTTCTCTAACAAAATTTTCGCCTGATGCACTCCCCAAGCTCCCAGAGCTGCCATTACGCTTGTGCCGTTGAGCAGGGCTATTCCCTCTTTGTGTTCTAAGGCTATGGGTTCAAGTTTTTTACTTTTCAGAGCCTCCAAACCTTCTAAGGTCTTCCCTTCTACTTCGGCAAAGCCTTCACCTATGAGTACCAAAGCCATATGAGCCAAAGGACACAAATCGCCACTCGCCCCAACCGAGCCTTGCGAAGGTATAACGGGGTGAATACCCTTATTGAGCATTTCGGCAAGTAGTAAAACCGTTTCCTGACGCACCCCCGAAAAACCCGCTAACAACGTATTGAGCCTAATCAGCATAATAGCTCTTACAACCTCCTTGGAGAAAGGCTCGCCGACACCGCAAGCGTGTGAAAGCAATAAATTTCTTTGCAGTTTTTTCGCTATTTCGTAGTCATCTATTACTTTTGAGGCGTTTGCACCAAAGCCCGTAGTTACGCCATATACAATTTTTTTTTCCTCTACTTGTTTTTTGATGTAATCTCGGCTTTTTTGTATTTTTTTCAGGGTTTCGGGTAAAATTTGTACTTCGGCTTCGCCCAAAGCTACTGCCACGAGACTTTCTATGTCTAATCGGTTTCCATTGATTGTAAGTTTTTTCATACCAATTGCGTTGTAACTTTATTGAGATTTGTGTGTTTCGGCTTCGCTTAATGCACAATTATTTTGCTTTTTTACTTGTGGTAGTCAATCTATACTTGAAACTTTATTGATTTTTCTCTGACCTCACCCTAAATCCCTCTCCAAAGGAGAGGGATTTAATACCACAGCTCTAAAATTCAGATTAAATATTTGAAAATCAATAGCAAATAATTCTATTTCTACCTGATAAAAATTCTATCCTGTTTCTTGTGTCTTTTCTCTTATGATTATCGTATCATTTTTTCAATCGGAACTACTAAAATGCCTTCTGCACCTGCATTTTTGAGGTTCTCGATAATTTCCCAAAAATCGTCTTCGTGAATAACCGAATGTACCGAACACCAACCCTCAATAGCCAGAGGCAAAATCGTTGGGCTTTTCATTCCGGGTAAAATTTGTGTGATTTTCTCCAAAGCATCGTTAGGAGCATTGAGCAAGATGTATTTGTTCTTTTTGGCATTTTGTACCGAATGTATCCTAAAAAGCAGTTTTTTGAGAATAGCTTTTTTCTCAGCCGACATCTGCGGACTGCCAATCATCACGGCTTCTGAGCGGAAAACTACTTCTACCTCACGTAAGCCATTGCTCATCAGGGTACTTCCCGAACTGACAATATCGCAGATGGCTTCGGCTAAACCAATACTTGGGGCGATTTCCACCGAGCCACTGATTTCGTGTATACGAGCCGAAACCCCATTTTCTTGCAAAAACTTTCCCAAAATTTTCGGATACGAAGTAGCAATATCTTTGTTTTGCAAATCTTGCAAACCGTTGTACTCTTGCCCACGAGGAATAGCCAAAGATAAACGACATTTTGAGAAGCCTAATTTCTCAATCAATTCTACATTTTGCGATTTTTCTATCATTACGTTTTCACCCACGATGCCCACATCGGCAACGCCATCGGCAACATAACCCGGAATATCGTCATCGCGTAGAAAGAGCAGTTCGGCAGGAAAATTAGTAGCTTCGGATTTGAGCTTGCCTGTGCCATTGTTGAAGTCTATTCCACACTCCTTGATAAGAGACAAAGAACTTTCACTTAGCCTACCCGATTTCTGTACGGCAATTCTTAAAATATTCATTATAGCTGTTTTTTGGGGCAAATTTATGAAAATACCACAAACTTTTTAAAGTTTATGAGTGTTTTTATCGTAAAGTTTAGCAATGTTTAAAATTGTTGTGCATACGCCTTTCCTAAGAAACATACAAGGCATTACTTTGTATCCTTTTGTACTGCTCAAACACAAAACCTATAAAAAGGATAAAATTCTGATGAACCACGAAGAAATACATCTCCAACAACAAAAAGAACTTCTAATATTACCCTTTTATGTGTTGTATGTAGGCAATTATCTTTTTAATTTGCTCAAATACCGCAAACATCATATAGCCTACCTCAATATTTGTTTTGAACGCGAAGCCTATGCCAACGAACACAACCTCAATTATTTGTCTCAAAGAAAATTTTGGTCTTTTTGGCGGTATTGGTAAGAAGTTTATCTCTCGAAAAGTAATCTTTCGCCTTTTTTGCTTTCGTCAAATTTGCCTTCTAAGTAGGCTAAATGCCCCGAAACAATAGTAGCATAAATGCTTGAACCAAAAGTATGCCCCTCAAGCGGCGACCAAGCACAATGATACAAGATATTTTCTTTGCTAACCTGATGAGGCTTTTGTAAATCAACTACTGCCAAATCAGCCCAATAGCCTTCCCTTACAAAGCCTCTTTTTTCAATTTTGAAGCATATCGCTACATTATGAGCCATTTTTTGGGCAATTTTTTCTAAAGAAATTTTACCCTGATGATAAAAATCGAGCATCATCAGCAAAGGGTGCTGAATGAGTGGCAAACCTGCGGGGGCTTGCCAATATTTTTGAGATTTTTCTTGTAAGGTATGCGGGGCGTGGTCGGTGGCTATCACATCAAAATAATCTTCTAAAAGTGCTTTGAACAACAAGGGCTGGTGTCGTGCTTCTTTAATAGCAGGATTGCATTTGATTTTATGCCCCAAACGCTCGTAATCATTTTTGTTAAACCACAAATGATGTACGCAGACTTCGGAAGTAATATGTTTTTGCTCTAAGGGAATATCGTTTCGGAAAAGAGCAATTTCTTCGGAAGTGGAAATATGCAAGATATGCAAACGAGTTTTGTGTTTTTTGGCTAAATCGCTGGCAAACTTAGAGGAAAGCAAACAGGCTTGTTCATTGCGGATTTCGGGGTGGCAATGAGCAGGCACATCTTCTCCGAAACGCTCTTTATACATCAACACACTCTCTTTGATAGTAGCTTCATCTTCACAATGCGTGGCAATTAGCATAGGGGTTTGGCTAAATACCTGTTCCAAGATTTTCGGATTATCTACAAGCATATTGCCCGTAGAGCTTCCCATAAAAATCTTGATGCCACACACATTTTTCGGATTTGTTTTAAGCACTTCTTCCAGATTGTCGTTGGATACGCCCATATAAAAAGAGTAATTAGCAAGAGAAGTTTTTGCCCCGATGCTATATTTATCGGCTAAAAGTTCCTGTGTGAGCGTGTTAGGAACAGTGTTGGGCATTTCCATAAAACTCGTAACACCCCCAGCTACGGCGGCTTTGGCTTCGGAGTAGATATTTGCCTTGTGGGTAAGCCCCGGCTCTCTGAAATGCACTTGATCGTCTATTACGCCAGGCAAAACGATTTTTCCGTTTAAGTCTAAAACCTTTTGTGCCTGCGAGGCAGAAATTTGGGGAGCTATTTTTTCAATAAAACCATTTTTTATTAGCAAATCCGCTTCAAAAATTTGATTTTCATTGACGATACGGCAGTTGGTAAGTAATAGACTCATAAAATTTGCATAAATAAAACTTGAGCCAAAAATAAAAAAACTTCCTACTCGGAAAAGTAGGAAGTTAGAAAATTTAGTGAGCCATTACTTTTTCCTTGAATTTGGTAATTTGCCTTCGGAGGCTATCTACGGCATCATCGGTGGCGGCTTCAAAAGAAGATTTCTGCGATTTGGCAAAAATCACATTGCCCGGTACATTGATTTTTACTTCCACGATTTTATTGTCTTTTTGTTCGCTTTTATCCAAACGTAAAAATACTTCCCCATCAGTGATGCGGTCGTAAAAAGTATCCAATTTGTCTAACTTTTTCTGAATGAAGTCGAGCAATTTAATGTCGGCATCAAAATGAATGGATTGCATCTGAACTTTCATAACACTTCTGTTTTTAAGTGGAACATTAAACAAAGAGCCAAAGGCTCAAAAAATGAGTATTATTTCATCATATAACTTAGGCTTTTGGGTGAGCTTGTTCAAAAATTTCTTTTAGTTTTTCTAAGGAATTATGTGTATAAATCTGCGTTGCACTAAGGCTACTATGCCCCAAAATCTCTTTGATAGCATTTAATTCTGCCCCTTTATTTAGCAAATGCGTGGCAAAAGTATGCCTAAGCACGTGAGGACTTTTTTTGTTGGCATTGCTTACGAGTTTCAAGTATTTATTTACAATCCTATAAATAAGCATCGGATAGGCTGGCTCGCCATTGTCGGTTACGATAAATTTTTGATGATTTAGATTAGGAAAAGTACGCTGACGATGGTAGGCGTACTCTTGCAAATCATAACTTAGCGAAGGAGTTATGGGAATAATACGTTCCTTATTGCCTTTTCCCAAAACTTTTATCTCCTGACGAATATAATTTATATCTACTTCCAAAAGCCCCAATAACTCTGCTTCTCGGATACCTGTATTGTAGAGCATTTCTAAGACAATTTTATCTCGATACCCCTTAAACGACTTTTCAAATTCTATCTTATCCAAAAGTACCAACATATCTTTCTCTTCCACGAATTGAGGTGTTCTTTTGGCAGTTTTCAGGGGTTTGATACGCAACATAGGGTTTTGTTCGAGGTAATGATGCTTTACCAAAAACTTGTAGAAAGATTTGAGTGTAGCTATTTTACGATTGATAGAACTTGCTTGCAAATTCTCTTCCGAAAGAGTTATGAGCCAAGAGCGAACCAAATGGTAGTCGGCTTGGAGCAAATCTGTAATTTGGTAAGTATCTTTCAGATAAGAGGCAAATTGTTCTAAATCGTTGCGATAAGAAGTCTGCGTATGCGAACTTTGTCGCTTCTGAAAACTAATATATTCTAAAAACTTTTCAATCATTTTTTGACTTCTAAGGCAAAATTAGAACCACTAAATAAAACTTTTCTTTGATTAAAACAAAGAAATTTAAGGAAAAAATATCTAACAGATACCTTGTTGAAAAATTTTTAGTGAAATTGCGAAACCACACAGCATACACCCTTTCTAAAAAATTAAATTTCACAATAAACAAATTAATCAAAATTTAATTTTAGACAAAAATCTTTTTGCAAAATTTTTCATATAAAAATTTGCTTTTCACAGAATTATTTGGTAATATTTGAGCCTAATACTACTAAATTTGACACTTATGCTATATTTGATTTATTATATTGAGCGTTTTTTCAAGAAATGTCTAACGGCTTGCTCATTATCCCTTGTCATTGCTTCCTTATATGCACAGGAAGATAGCTCTCGTCAAATCAAATTATTTACCTCTTCGGTAGAGGAGTTGTTGCAAATCCCCGTAAAAGAGGCGAAAGAAGTAAGTATTGCCTCCAATATTGTAAAGGATATAGACAAGCAACCTGCTTCCGTTACGGTTATCAGCAACGAAAGAAATTTGTATCCTATGAACAGTAATGCAGGATGTCCTGATGTTTCGCCGGGTACACCGGGTTGGGAAAGTACTACTTTCTGGACAACCTTACGCCTCAAACTCTAAAATAGTGTTTTTTTACTTATTTATGCAACTTCTCAAATAAAAACTTAAACACTTACAACAATGAAATACGCTTTATATCTATTTGTCTTGCAGTGTATTTTTGCAAGCCAAATACTCGCCCAAAATAATGTTAGCATCAGCTCTCTTTTAGCGGATTTGAGCAAAGCCAAAACCAATTCCGAGAAAATCAATTTGATGGAAAAATTAGGAATGACCTACCAGCGTCAGAATGCCCATAAAAAAGCTATTGAATATTTTGAACAAGCCTATCAGTTGCAAGTTCAGAACAATGAAAAAACCAATGCTAAAATTTCTATATTAGAAGCCACAGGAACCTCTTATTTAGCCTTACAAAACTATCCACAAGCCATCAAAATCTATGATAACATTCTGAAATTACAGAAAAAAGAAGATAGAAAGAAAGATGAAGTGGTTACTTTGCACAAATTAGCCGAAATATGCGAAGCCAGTAACCAAGATAAAGAAGCATTGGCTTATACTTTGGAATGTTTAGAAATAAACAAAGCTCTTGGCGATGAGATGGCAGTAGCCGATACGCACAACAACTTGGGCTTCTTATACCGACAGCTTGGCGATACTCGCAGGTCGCTAGACCACTTTATGGAGGCATTGGCTATCTATGGCAAGCTAAGCCGAGAGCGTCCCCAGCAACAACTCACTATGTACACCAACTTAGGCGTTACTTACAGCTACCTCAACAAATTTGAAGATGCAGGTGAGTATTTCCAAAAAGCCTTAAAATTAGCCGAAAAACAAAATAATCGTTATGAGGTCGCTAATTTGTCTAATTATTTAGCTGCTAATTACTTCGTTTCGGGAAAAAGCAAACAAGCCATCAATTATGCCGAAAAAGCTCTACAAATCGCCTCTACTTTGCCCAACGGCGATAATATTGCTGAGGTAAGCTATAATATCTTAGCCCAAATTTATCAAAAAGAAAAAGATTTTGGACAATACCAAAAGTATAACAAACTCTACCAAGAAACCAAAGAAAGAATTAGGCAGAGAGAAAATAGCCAAAAACAAAAAGTGCTTGAAGAACAAATCAGTGTGGAAAAGAAAGAAAATGAACTCAAACAAGACATAGCAGAAAAAGAAAAACAAGAACTTGCTTTCAAGCAAATTGCCCTAGAAAAGCAAAAAGCCGAACAAGAACTGCAAATCGCAAGGCAAGAAAGTGAAATTAACAAAACTAAAATTTTAAATCAAGAACTTGAAAGAAAGCGTGTAGAACAAGCCCTACTCATTACCAAACAACAAGCCGAAGCCGAAAGACAAAAACAAGAAAATGAACTTCTGCAAAGGGATAAAGAACTGCAAGCCTTAAAAATTAAAGAACAAGAAGCAGAGAAAAAAATTAAAGAGCAACAACTCAAAGAATCAAGAGAAAAAGAAAAAATCGCTCAACAACAACGCGAAGCCGCCGAAAAAGAAGCTAAAGCTAATGAACTCATCAACCAACTCCTGATGATTATCATCGCCTTAGCTATCATAGGGCTTATTTATTCTATCTACACCTACGTTCGTATTCGCAGGCAAAAAAATGCTATTGAAAAGCAAGCCAAAGAAATTGAAGCGAAATCAAAAGAAATCGAGAAACAAGCCCAAGAAATCCAAGAACAAGCTAACCAAATCACTACCCAAAACGAAGAACTACGTCAGAATCAAGAAGAAATTATGGCTCAAAGAGATGCCATAGAACAAAAAAATGTTATCCTCAATGAACAAAACGAAAAAATTACCAGCAGTATCAATGCCGCTATGACTATCCAGCAAGCCGTACTGCCCCATAAAGACAAATTAGAAAAACTTCTCGGCGAACATTTCCTAATTTTCAGACCTCGCGATGTAGTTTCGGGTGATTTCTACTGGGTAGAAGAATTAGATGGAAAAGTTATCATAGCCGCTGTCGATTGCACAGGACACGGCGTACCCGGTGCCCTGATGAGTATTATCGGCAGTACTATGCTTACAAAAGTAGTAAAACTCTATCACACTTCCGCACCCAACGAAATATTACAACGCCTTGACGAAGAAATCCGCAGTACACTCCAACAAGACAAAACCGACAACCAATATGGAATGGATTTATCAGTTTGCGTAATTGAAAAACTTGATAATCAGCAGTATAAAATCACGTATGCAGGTGCGAAAAGACCGCTCTACTATTTAGAGGCAGGTAATAATCAAGTATTTTCAATCAAGGGAAGCCGTCGTTCTATCGGTGGAACGCAAAACGAAAATGTAGAATTTGAGAACCAAGAACTTATCCTCAAAAAAGGAAGTGCCTTGATTATCGGTAGCGATGGCTTTGTAGACCAAAATAATGCCGAAAGGGTAAAATTAGGAGAGTCTAAATTCAAATATCTGCTTTCGCAAAATTACGATAAGTCTATGCAACAATTACAAAAAGAATTGGAAGACTTTTTGGACACATACCAAAGAGGAACAGTACAGCGAGACGACATTTTGTTGATGGGAGTGAGGTTGTAAACATTTAGACACTCACTTTATTGGCTGTCTTATTGCCGTCTTGTGAGTCTGCCTCCCATACAATTTTATTACTTTCAAAAACCTTACTTGGAAACCTTTTGAGTTGGACACGAAAATTAGTACCTTTTTCTAATTTACTTTCCACCTCTATTTTTCCTTCGTGAGCTTCTACAATTTGTTTAACAATAGCCAAACCCAAGCCGCTTCCGCCTTTTTCTTTGGAACGGCTTTTTTCTACTCTATAAAAACGCTCAAAAATTCGTGTGAGATGCCTTTTAGGAATACCTGAACCATTATCTTCTACTTCAATAATGCAATAATCTTGGGTTTGCAGTAGCCAAACTTTTACAAATCCGCCTACTTTGCCATATTTGATACCATTTTCAATCAAATTGATAAGCACTTGTTTGATGCGATAGGTATCTGCCCAAATGATACATTCTTTCGAGGTGCGTTCATCAACAAGCAGAGAGATGTTTCGTTCGTTGGCTTTTTCTTCCAATTGTTCAAAAACTTCTTCTAAGAGCAGATTAAGATGCGTCTCTTGATGGTGCATTTTGATTACTCCACTCTCCATTTGCGAAAGCGTGATGAGGTCTTTTACTAAGTGGTCTAATCCATCGAGGCTTTTGGCGGCTTTCATCAAGAATTTATCTCTTACTTCGGGGTCTTCAACCGCTCCGTCAATAAGTGTATGAATAAAGCCTTGTGCGGCAAAGATAGGGGTTTTTAGTTCGTGAGAAACATCAGCCAGAAACTCTCTCCTGAAAGCCTCGAGTTGCATTAGGTAGTCTATTTCTTGTTGTTTTTTGGAAGCGTACTCGTAAAGTTCTTCATTGAGTTGTTGGAGTGGGCTTGCTGTTAGTGTAGAGAGCCTTCTTTTAGCTATTTTGAAGTCTTTTTTTTTGATTTTGGCGAAAGAATTGTATATCTCGTTGATTTCTCTGAACACCAAGAACTCTAAGGCGGTGGTAATCAAGATAAAAGCCGTTGCGAAGCAAATAAAAAAGCATACAAGCAGTACAACCCAACTTACCTCTAAAAGAGCCAAAAAAAGTGTGGTAATCAGAGCTATGATAAAAGCCAAAGAAAAAGGTAAGACACGAGATTTCCAGCTCATAATTTATTCATTGAGAGAAAATTTGTAACCCACGCCTTTGACCGTTTTGATATATCCTTCTCCGAGTTTTTCGCGGAGTTTTCGCACGTGTACATCTACCGTACGAGCAAGCACATACACATCACTACCCCAGATACTTTGCAGAAGTTCTTCGCGAGAATACACTCTCTCAGGATTTTGGGCTAAAAAGTACAATAGTTCAAACTCTTTACGAGGCATCTCGAAGAGTTGTTCTCCTTGCAGTACGGTGTAGCTTTTTCTGTCAATAACTAAATCACTAATATCTATTTGGTCTTCGGACTTAGTTTTTTTGTTTTCCCTTCTGAATATTGCCGAAATTCTGCTCATCAAGGCTCTTGGCTTGATAGGCTTAACGATATAGTCATCTGCACCTATATCAAAGGCGGCCACCTCAGAATATTCTTCGGAACGAGCTGTAAGAAAAATAATATACGTTTCGGCTGTTTCGGGGGTTTCTTTGATGATTCGGCTTGCTTCTATGCCGTCCATTTGAGGCATCATAATGTCCATCAGGATAAGATGTGGCTGAAAACTTATAGCTCTTTCAATAGCTTCTTTGCCATTGCTGGCAGTTTTTATCTCATACCCTTCTTTCCTGAGATTGTATTGGAGCATTTCCACGATATCCGAGTCGTCATCTGCTATCAGGATACGGTGATTGAACTTTGCACTCATAAAGGAAAATTTGTTTGAGCAAATTTACATAGAAAAACTCTTCTAAAAAATTTTTTCCAAAAACTTAACATTGCCTTTATATTACATTGTGTAAGTTTGGAAGAAAAAATTGTATCTTCGTAGGCACACAGCAAAATCAACTTCAAACTTAGAACGAATTGCCCCACAAAATAGTTTATCTAAAAAGTTGTTGTGATGATAGATATTATTCGCCTCTTACCCGATTCTTTAGCCAACCAGATTGCCGCTGGCGAGGTAGTACAAAGACCTGCCTCGGTAGTAAAAGAATTATTGGAGAATGCCATTGACGCTCAGGCAAAGCATATTCAATTGCTTGTCAAAGACGCAGGAAAAACCCTGATACAAGTAATTGATGACGGAATAGGTATGTCCGAAACAGATGCTCGTATGTGTTTCGAGAGGCACGCTACTTCTAAAATCAAATCGCAGGAAGATTTATTCAAGATAATGACTATGGGCTTCCGTGGAGAGGCTTTGGCTTCTATCGCTGCCGTAGCCCAAGTAGAACTTCGCACCAAGAGAAATATTGATTCCATTGGCACACAAATACATATAGAAGCCTCGCAACTCAAATCCCAAGAAAAAATTGCCACCCCCGTTGGCACTTCCATTGCCGTGAAAAATCTTTTTTTCAATGTACCTGCTCGCCGCAATTTCTTGAAATCTAACCCTATTGAGCTAAAACACATTATTGATGAGTTCCAAAGAGTTGCCCTTGCTTTTCCCGAAATTAGTTTTGTGATGTTTCACAACGACACAGAACTTTACAACCTTCCGCAAGGCAAACTTGCTCAAAGAATTGTTGGAATTTTTGGAAAAAATTATCGCGAGTACCTCATTCCTTGTCAAGAGGAAACGCCCTTCGTCAATGTAAGAGGATATGTAGGCAAGCCCGAAGCCGCCAAGAAAGCACGAGGCGAGCAGTTTTTCTTTGTCAATAATCGTTTTATCAAACACGGCTATCTTCATCACGCCGTAGTGAGTGCTTTTCAGGAACTTTTGCCCAAAGAGTGTGTCCCTTTTTACGTGCTTTTTCTGGATATAGCCCCCGAACACATTGATATCAATGTGCATCCAACTAAAACCGAAATCAAATTTGATGATGAAAAAAGCGTGTATGCTATCGTACAGGCTTCGGTTCGCAAGGCTTTAGGTTCGCATAATATCGGTTTAGATTTCTCTACTCAAACTTTTGATTTCAAAGTAGAAGAAATTGCCTCCGAAAAATACGCCTCCTTTCCCAAATACGAAAATTCTGAAAATCAGGCATTTAAAAATTATCAGAAAAATGCAAGGGAGCGTTCCAACCTCAACAATTGGGAAAGTGTCTTTTCAGGACTTTCCAAAAAAGCAAGTACGGAAGTGTTCGAGCAAGAGAGCAACGCTCTTTTTTCGGAAAATAGAATTTATACCAAAGCACAAGATAAGCCCCAAGAAGGTACAGAAAACAAATTCTTTCAGCTACACCAACGCTACATTGTAGCTCAGGTAAAAGCCGGACTAATGATTATAGACCAGCATTTGGCTCATCAACGCATTTTATATGATAAATTTTTGAATTTATTGCAAAGCAAAGGCAATAATTCTGTATCGCAACAATTACTTTTTCCTATTTACCTTGCTATTCCCCCTGCTGACTTGGCTATTTTAGATGAATTTGAAAACGAAATCAGATACTTAGGCTTTGTATTTGATAGAGAAGCCGATGGAATATGGCTCAAAGGCATACCCGCCGACATAGCCCAAGACCAAGAAAAAGAAATTTTGGAAAACTTTTTGGAGCAAATCAAAAACTCTACCGATACCCCCCAACACCCCAGCTACGAACGAATAGCTCGCATAATGGCTGTTCGCTCGGCTATAAAATATGGGACAAAACTTTCCCCAACTGAAATACAAACGCTTATCGCTCAGTTATTCGCTTCCTCTACTCCTAATTATAGTCCGCACGGTGAGCCTACTTTTCACACCTTAGATATGGTAAGCATCGGGCAAATGTTCGTAGGCATTGAGGCTTGAAACTGAAATTTCTGAAATTTTTGATTGTTTGGAAATCTTAATGCAAAGTTTTATCTTTGGCAAAAATTGCATTTCTGATTGCCCAAAATATAATGACCAAACAAGAACTCATCAATACTATTGACCCTAATGGGGTAGGAGCCGCAGGCAAACTATTTGGCTTACCTTTCGACGAGCAAACAGCCGACCTAATTGTTATCCCTGTACCTTGGGAAGTAACCGTTTCGTATAGTGCTGGTACAGCCATTGCTCCCGAAGAAATTTTGTATGCCTCGGCACAAGTAGATTTGTACGACGCCGATATAGAAAATGCTTGGCATTTGGGAGTGGCTATGCTCCCTTTTCCTGAAAAATGGTTAGAACTAAACGAAACATTACGCGAAGAAGCCGAAACCTACATAGAGTGGCTCGAAGACGGTATGCCCGAAGAAATTGATGAAGAAATCGCTTATTTACGCGAAATTCCAGAAATAATCAATAAAGAAACCCAAAAACTCAACCAATGGGTAAAAGAAACAGCTACTTATTGGCACAAACAAGGTAAAATGGTAGCTCTGCTCGGTGGCGACCACAGCACCCCCTTGGGGCTTCTGCAAGCCTTAGCCGAACAATACCAAAATTTTGGCATCTTACAAATAGATGCTCACGCCGACCTGCGAGAGGCTTACGAAGGTTTTGAGTTCTCCCACGCTTCTATTATGTTCAATGCCCTCAAAATTCCACAAATTAGCAAGTTGGTACAAGTAGGTATTAGAGATTATTGCGAAGCGGAAATCAATCTTATTCAAAATTCAAAGGGCAGAATAAAAACTTTTTTTGACCAAGACATCAAAGAGGCTCTCTACGAAGGTAAAACGTGGGCAAACATTTGCGACGAAATTATCGCCGAATTACCCGACAATGTTTATATCAGTTTTGACATCGACGGACTTGACCCCAAACTTTGCCCACATACAGGCACACCCGTTGCAGGAGGTTTTGAGTTTGCAGAAATAAATTTTTTGCTCAAAAAAATGGTAAAAGCAGGAAAAAAAATCATCAGTTTCGATTTGGTAGAAGTTGCCTGCGGTGAGGTAGAAAACGAAGAATGGGACGCCAATGTAGGGGCAAGAGTGCTATTCAAACTTGCCAACTGGATGGGGGTTTCGCAAGGAAAACTGAAAATGAGATAATAAAAATCAAAAACGCACAATGAGCATTCTGGCAGACAAATCTATCCTGATAACAGGCGGTACAGGTTCGTTTGGAAGGCATTTTATCCCTTTTTTGCTTAAAAATCACCCAAATATTGCTCAAATTATTGTGTTTTCGCGAGATGAGCATAAACAATATGCTATGCGAAACCAACTGCAAGGAAATCCGAAGGTGAAGTTTGTTTTGGGAGATATAAGAGAGTATGAAAGCGTTTATCAGGTTTTTAAAGGAATAGATTTTGTAATACACGCTGCCGCACTCAAACACATTCATATTGCCGAAGAAAATCCTTTTGAGTGTATCAAAACCAATATTTGGGGAAGTGCAAATGTCGCAAGAGCCGCCCAAGAGAGAGGGGTAAAAAAGTTAATAGCAATTTCCACAGATAAAGCCTCTTCGCCAAGCAGTGTGTATGGGGCAAGTAAGTTGTGTGCAGATAAAATTTTCTTAGCCGCTAATTCTTCTGAAACAAAATTTATTGTAGTTCGTTATGCGAATGTTTTTGGTTCGGTAGGTTCGGTAGTGCCTCTTTTTTTGGAAAAGGCTAAGCAAGGCATTATTCCAGTTACCCACCCCGAAATGACACGCTTCAGCATCACGGCAGAAGAAGCAAGCAAATTGGTAGAATATGCACTCTTGTATGCTCTTGGAGGCGAAATTCTTGTTCCCAAACTTCCTGCTTTTAGGATATTAGACTTGGCAGAGGCTGTCTGTCCTACTTGTAAGATAGAGTACATAGGCAGACGAGCAGGAGAAAAAATCTATGAAGAAATGATTTCTAACACTGATGCTCCATTTACCATAGAAACCGAGAAAATGTACATCATCACCAAAGAAGAAAATCAGCAGCAGTACCTACAATATTACAAAGCAGAAAAAGTAAAGGAAAACTTTGTGTATAGCTCGGATAAAGCCCAAAATTTTCTAAATCTTGTAGCATTACACGAAAAACTACAAAATTATCAAAACGAAAATAATGGAGTTGCGTAGTATATCATAAGGCAAAAAGGTGTATTTTTGTGGAATAGATACAAGATTTGATAAGTGAAAGGCAATTAGAAGACATCAAAAACCTGTTGTTATACTCAATCAAAAGTGGTTTTTAATAAAACTTTAAATTTATGACTACAAAAAGTTCCCCTCTCCTTTGGAGAGGGGATAGGGGTGAGGTCTAAGGGGATTAAGGTTTAGAAAAACCAATTTGTTTTGAGTATAAACACTTCTTTAGATAGAGACTATCTAAAACATCGGTTAAAAAAACTAAACTTGAAAACCTACGAAATTATCGTTTAAATATGCAAGATACTCCAGATTATATCCGAAAAAAACAGTTTGAAATTATTGCTCAGAAAAGCAATATAGAAAAGCTAAAAATGACTATGGAAATGATAGAATTAAGTTTGGATATGGCTTACAGCTTAATTAGCAAACAATATCCTAACTTTTCACATAGAGAAATTATTGCTTATCGTTTTGAAATGCTTTATAAAGATTGTTTTGAAGAAGATGAATTACAAAGAATAAAGCAACATTTATTATCAGTAGAATAGAGAAATGTCAGACATTGTATTATCAGTAGAAAATCTTTGGAAGCAATATCGTTTGGGAGTAGTGGGGGCAAGTTCTTTGCGGGAAGATGTAAGCAGATGGCTGGCTAAACTACGAGGCAAAGAAGACCCTACGCTCAAAGTAGGTGAAACCAATGACAGAGAAAATCTTAAAGGACAATACGTTTGGGCTTTGCAAGATATTAACTTTGAAGTAAAAAGAGGAGAAGTGTTAGGAATTATCGGGAAAAACGGAGCAGGAAAATCTACTCTGCTTAAAATTCTCTCAAAAGTAACTACTCCTACCAAAGGACGAATAAGAACCAAAGGCAGAATTGCCAGTCTTTTGGAAGTAGGTACAGGTTTTCACCCCGAACTGACAGGGAGAGAGAATATCTTTTTAAATGGAGCTATACTCGGAATGACTAAAAATGATATTCGCAAGAAATTTGATGAGATAGTAGAGTTTTCGGGGGTAGGCAAATATATTGATACGCCTGTGAAGCGATATAGTTCGGGAATGTATGTGCGTTTGGCTTTTGCGGTGGCGGCTCACTTAGAACCTGAAATCTTGATTGTAGATGAAGTGCTTGCCGTAGGTGATGCAGAATTTCAAAAAAAATGCCTCGGTAAAATGAAAGATGTAAGCAGTGAAGGCAGAACGGTACTTTTTGTGAGTCATGATATGTTAGCTATTCAAAAACTATGTAATAAAAGTATACTGCTAAAAAAAGGGAGTATCTGTTTAATAGATTCATCTTTTAATGTAGTTACTCATTATTTAAATGATGGTAAAAATGCTACTTTAAAAAAAGATTTAAAACTTCATACAGAGAGAAGTGGAATTGGAAACATAAAATTTGAATATGTTGAGTTTAAGAGTCTATATAATACTGATTTAAGTGTTCTCAGAACAGGAGACTCGTTTAAAATAGTATTTTCAGTTAATTCAGCGAAAGAAGAAGATAGTGTTCATATCGCTATTGCATATATAAATAGCTTGGGAGTACAACTCACTATGTTAGGAACTGAATTCTCAAATGTTAATTCTTTAAAATTAAAACAAGGAATCAATAAGATATCTTGCATAATCAAAAAGAATCCTCTCGTTTCGGGATTGTATGGTTTAACATTATTTTGTAAGAATAAAAACGGCATTCAAGATTGGATAATTAATGCTTTTCAATTTGAAGTTACAAAAGGCGACTATTATGGCACAAATAAAAATCTAGACAATGAACAATCAATTTTTCTTATGGACTATTTTTGGCAAAATGAAGAATAAAATATATATTTTGTTACTTTATTTTGTCCGTAAGATTGTGCCAATGAGCATGATACAAAGAATTCTTAATAACTACTTACAAGCTAACAATAATATATCGGAAATACTTAGTGCATATGGGTATGCAAATACCATAGAAAAACAAGTTCCTGTTGATAAATTGAATCAACCTCTACCCTGGCTCACTTATCCTGCAATACACTTTATAAGCCAATTAAACTTAAAAGATAAAGATGTTTTAGAGTGGGGTAGTGGATATTCCTCCAAGTATTTTGCTTCTAGATGTAAAAATGTTATCAGTATAGAAAATAATAAGGATTGGTTTGATAACATATCCAAGGATAAATCCTCTAATCAAACCATTATCCTTGTTGAAAACACTAAGGAGAGCTATGTTGATGTAGTAGCTAAAATAAATAAAAAGTTTGACATCATAGTCATAGACGGTCAGTTGTTTAGAAAAGAATGTGCTGTTATTAGCAAAAATTATCTGAAAGAAGGGGGCATGATTATATTAGATAATTCAGATTGGTTCAAAAGTGCGGCAAAAGTGCTTTATGAAAGCGATTTGATTCAAGTAGATTTTCATGGTTTTGGACCTATAAATAATTATACTTGGGTTACATCTATATTTTTTCACAGAAAATTCAGAATGGAGTATTTAGAATATCAGCCTAACTATGCGATTGGGGGGCTATATCATTTAATTGAATGATTAATATTCAACTTATTTTATTCCTTAAAAACAAGCAAATGCGACAAGTAATAATAAAAATTATCCTGAGTATTATCCCTATAAAAGTAAAGAATTGGATAATTGAAGAGAACATTCGGAGAAACTTTGAAAAAAAATATGCAGTAGAGTCATTCTCACAAGAAGGAGAGGATTTGATATTAAAGCGTATTTTTTCAGAAAAAAAACATGGCTTTTTCGTTGATATTGGAGCACATCATCCCTTCAGATTTTCAAATACCTACTTGCTCTATAAACAAGGATGGAATGGGATAAATATTGATGCAATGCCAAACTCAATGGAGCTTTTTCATCAATATAGGTACTCGGATATCAACCTAGAAATGGGTATCGGAGATAATCAGGGAGAGTTAGATTTCTACGTATTTAATGAAACTGCATTAAATACTTTTGATAATAATTTAAAAGACAACTATTTGCAAATAGGTTCTTACGAATTATCCTCTGTGGTAAAAGTAAAAACAGACACATTGAGTAATATTCTTGAAAAATATCTTACTGATGATAAAAAAATAGATTTTTTGAACATAGATGTTGAAGGACTAGATCTGAACGTATTGAAGTCCAATAACTGGTCAAAGTTCAGACCCGAGTTTGTATTGGTGGAAATTCTAGATATAAAAAATATGGAAGACTTACTCACTAATCCTATATCTACATTTTTATCATCGGTAGGATACAGCATTTATGCTAAAACGGTCAATACAGTTTTTTATAGAAGAATAAAAGACTAAGATATACTTGAAACTAAATAAGTGGTGCTATTAAGCACAGCTAAACTTAAAAAAACAAATGTGTGGCATCTTAGGCATACTTCCCAAGGCAGATAGCGAGTCGCTTTTTCAAGAAGCACTCGATACAATAAGCCATAGAGGACCCGACGGCTTTGGCATCTGGCACGATGAACAAGGCAAAATAAGCCTAGGACACAGAAGACTCGCCATCCTTGACCTCTCCGACTCGGGCAAGCAACCTATGCACTTTGCACACTACGTAATCACCTTCAATGGCGAAATCTACAACTTTATAGAAATTAAACAAGAATTAGAAAAAAAAGGCTATCAATTCCGTACCGCAAGCGATACAGAGGTTATCTTAGCGGCATTTCACGAGTGGAGAGAACAATGTCTGCATAAATTCAATGGAATGTGGGCAATGGCAATTTGGGATAAAAAAAATCAAAGCCTTTTTCTTAGCAGAGATAGATTCGGCAAAAAGCCTCTTTTTTACGCCTTCATCAAAGAACAAATCGTTTTTGCCTCAGAAATGAAGGCAATCTTTCCCTTTTTGCCAGAGGTGAAACCTTCCAAAGATTTTGATTGGTGCAGAAAAAATATTTTTCACTACGAAAACACAGAAAAAACACTGATTGAAGGTATCCTACGGTTTCCTGCGGCTTCCTATGCCTTTTATCAGCCTGCTGCCAAAGAGCTAAAAATAAAAAGATACTGGAACACCTTAGAGCATCTTGTAGATGTGCCTGAAAGATACGAAGAGCAAGTAGAACAATTTAGAGAACTATTTATTGATGCTTGTAAAATCCGAATGCGTTCTGATGTAGCTATCGGAACGGCTCTTAGCGGAGGGCTTGATTCAAGTGCCACTATCTGTACGATGGCTCACATTGCCAAACAACACCTGCAAGACAGACTCGCTAAGGACTGGCAACACGCTTTTGTAGCTACTTTCCCTAATACATTTTTAGACGAAAGTATTTATGCCAAAAAAGTAGTGGATTACTTAGGCATTCCTGCTACCTATCTACCCATAGACCCTGCCAAAGGAATTGAAAAATTAGAAAAATATCTGTTCCTTTTTGAAGAGCTTTACTTGACCAGCCCTATCCCTATGATGGACTTATATGGAGCTGTAAAAACACACGGCGTAACCGTAACCATCGATGGACACGGTGCAGATGAACTTTTTGCAGGATACGGACAAGATATATTCAAGGCATTCGTAGATTGCGGAGCAAATTTGAAAGCTATCAATGACATTTTGAATACTTACAAAGGTTTGCGAAACATAAATCACATACAAATTACCAAGGAAAAAATTAACCTGCAAACATATTGGCAATACGTAAAACAAGCACACTTAGGAAATTTAAACGTTTTTAAGTCATACATCAAAAGCATTTTAGGTAAAAAAACAGAAAACATCAAAGCCAAAAAATTAGGATATTTCAATACCTATCTTTACGATATATTTCATCATAGCATACTACCTACTTTACTGCGAAATTACGACCGATACGCTATGGCAAATGGGGTAGAAATACGTATGCCTTTTTTAGATTATCGCTTGGTGGCTTACTGCTTTTCTTTGCCTTGGCAAAGCAAACTAAGAAATGGCTACACCAAAGCCATCGTAAGAGATGCTCTCAAAGACATTATTCCACCAGAGGTGGTATGGAGAAAAACTAAAATAGGCTTCAATACTCCCATTGTAGATTGGATGAAAAATGAATGGAAACAATTTTTGCTTGATAATATTTATTCTGCTAATTTTGAGAACTGTGATTTAATAGACAAAAATCAAGTCAGAAAACAAGTAGAACAGGTTATCAAAAATCCGCAAGCTACTTTCGGTGATGGCGAGCAAGCGTGGATTGGCTTGATGCCCTACTTTTGGGAAAAATCGGTCTTGAAAAAAAATAAAATATGGAATTAGCTCCTATTGTGCTTTTTGTATATGCACGCCCTTGGCATACAGAACAAACCCTAAAAGCCTTAGAGCAAAACACACTTGCAAAAGACTCTATCCTTTACATTTATGCCGACGGAGCAAAAGAAAATGCCTCCAAGGATCAGTTAGAAAAAATCCAGCAAGTCCGACAACTGATAAGGCAAAAATGGAACTTCAAAGAAATACATATTATAGAAAGAGCAAAAAATTATGGATTGGCAGACAATATCATTGATGGCGTAACCGAAATTGTAAATAAGCACGGAAAAATTATTGTTTTGGAAGATGATTTAGTAACCTCTCCCTATTTTTTAGATTATTGTAACCAAGGGCTTGATTTATACAAAGATACCCAAAATGTTTATGCAATCAATGCCTTTCAATTTCCCTTGCCTATTGATGAATTTGATACCTTCTTGTGTCCTTTGGCTACGAGTTCTTGGGGGTGGGCTACTTGGGCTGATAAATGGGCAGTATTTGAACGTATCCCGAAGTACAAAAATCTTATACAGCAAAATGAGCATCTAAAAAGAAGGTTTAACTTCGCTGATTATGATTACGCCTCTATGCTGGATAATCCCAAATCTTGGGCTATAAGGTGGTATTATTCTGTATTTCTTAGAAATGGCTTGGGGGTTTTTCCCACGAAATCTTTGGTACAAAATATTGGTTTTGACGGTAGTGGAGAAAATTGTGGAGTAGATAATACACATAAAGTTTTTAACTTCTTTAATAACAAACCTGAGTTGTTTAAGAAAGAGGAAATAGATTTACACAGAATCAGTTTAGTTATCAACTTTATGAGTATCCCCAAAAAGATATTAACTATAAGAAGCTGTATTAAAAGTTTATTTTTCAAATGATTAAAATTATTCAACGTATTATTGCTAAAATTTTTAATTCAAAATTCCTTTTACAAAATCCATATATTGATTTTTCTATTTTTGAAAAAAAGATAAACCATCTGAAAATACAAAAATGCTTTGATGATTGCTTAGTTGGTAAAAACTCTCGTTTTTATGAACAAGCCGAGGTTCATAATTTCCAAAAAAATAGATATTCTATTAGCATCGGAGAAAGCTCTCATATTAGAGGAAGGTTACTTGTTTTTCCTTATGGTGGAAAAATTACCATTGGAAACAACTGCTACGTTGGTGAGAATACTTACATTTGGAGTGGCATAGATGTAAAGATAGGAAACGGAGTTCTAATTGCTCATAATTGCAATATTGTTGATACCAATTCTCATGAGATAAATCACGTAGAGCGTGTAGAAAGCTATCGGAAAATGCTTTTAGAAGGACATCCTAAAGCAGCCCCTAATGTAGTAGCAAGCCCAATAGTGATAGAAGACTATGTTTGGATAAGTTTCAACGTATCTGTTCTGAAAGGTGTAAAAATAGGTAAGGGTGCTATTATCGCTGCGGGTGCTGTAGTTACGAAAGATGTTGAACCTTTTACCTTATTGGCGGGAAATCCCGCCAGAATTATCAAAAAATTACCAGAATGGTCAGAAAACTTATAAGTATTTACAGAAAATATCAACGAAATAAGGCAGAAAAAGCAAAAGCCTTAGAAAAAGAAATTTATTTAAAAAATGGTCAAATTCCTTGGAGTTCAGGCTATTTGAGTTACAGAAATGAGCAGATAGAAAAAAGCATTACAGATAGAAACATATTGCAAGCATTTGCAAGAGGCATAATTCCTGAAAAGTTCGGCTACAAACTCGATGAGAGAATCGTAGAGTATTGCTGGATTTTTAGCCAAATGCCACAAGAAAAAGTGAAACTTTTAGATGCTGGCTCTACTTTTAACTATGAATTCATCTTAAATCACCTTGATTTTAGCAAAGTAGAACTTTCTATTCTTACATACGCCCCCGAAAGCCCCAATTTCAATGAAAAAAGAATATCGTATATCTATGCAGATTTGAGAGAAATTCCATTCAGAGATGAGTATTTTGACATAGTGTTATCTCAATCAACCATAGAACATATCGATATGGATAATTCTATCTATGGATACCAACTACAACACCACGAAAACCAAGAAACTAAATCTTATGAATATCTCAAAGCGATTGCAGAAATGTTTAGAGTTCTCAAAAAGGGCGGAAAACTACTTCTGACATTTCCTTTTGGAAAATTTGAAAATCACGGCTTTTTCCAACAATTTGATGAAGAAATGCTCAATAGAATTTTGACTTTTTTAGATGAGCAAGGCACTTACACCACTAATTTTTTCAGATATTTGCCTAATGGCTGGATTGCTTGTGAAAAAGAAGATTGTAAAGAGGTTGAATCTTTTAATCCTCATACAGGAAAAGGTAAAGGCACAGATGGAGCAGCTCATTGTAGAAGTATTTGCTGCATTAGTTTTCAAAAAAATACATAGCAGATGACTTGGGAAGAAACCATACAATACATAAGGACGAAACCAGAGTATAAATATTTAGTGGAAAAAGCTTATTTTGAAGAAGATTTGACCCTAAATGTAGAACGTTTCAAAGATAGCGAAGAATTTGCAGAAACTCTCAAACTCATAAGGCAGTATGCCCCTAATGCAAGCCAAATACTTGATATTGGAGCAGGCAACGGAATTAGTAGCATTGCCTTAGCTTTGCAGGGTTATCAAGTAACTGCCATAGAGCCTGATAAAAGCGAAACCATAGGAGCGGGAGCTATCAGAAAGTTGAAAGAGCATTACAAATTATCCAATCTTGAAATCTTTGAAGCCTATGCCGAAGAAATACAGCTTCCTGATGCCAGTTTTGATGTAGTGTACGCTCGTCAATGTATGCACCACGCCTACAATTTAGAGAAATTTTTAGCAGAAATCAGTAGAGTTCTCAAAAAAGGAGGTTTGTTACTTACCATCAGAGACCACGTAGTTTTTGACCAAAAAGATAAAGAGTGGTTTCTTGAGATGCACCCCCTACAAAAGTTTTATGGAGGTGAAAATGCCTTCTTGCCCGAAGAATATAAAAATGCTATGCAAAAGGCAGGCTTAGAAATATTGCGAGAAATCAAGCATTTTGAAAGTGTCATTAACTATTTCCCTGCTACAAGAGACGAAATAGAAAACTATCAGCACAATCGAGTAAAAATGAGGGAAAACAATTTGGTTAAAAAAATAGGATTTTTAGGGAAAACACTTTTGGTGAAACGATTATATCATCTATATTTGGATAAAAAAATCGGCAAGATACAACCTCTGGACGAAAAAAGTATTCCAGGACGTATGTACTCTTATATTTGCAGAAAACGATGAAAATTCTCATTATCGGCTCAAATGGATTTATAGGACAGCATTGTGTAGATTTTTTCACTCACGCCAAGCACGAAGTTTGGACAGCTGATGTAAAAGAAAACCCAGATGCAGAAAGATATTTTCAAGTATTGCCAATCCAAAGCGATTTTAATTTCATCTTTGAAAAAGAAAATTTTGATGTATGTATCAATGCCTCGGGTTCAGCAAATGTTGCTTTTTCTTTCGAAAATCCCGAAATAGACTTTGAGCTAAATGTACTGAATGTGCATAAAATGCTTGTAGCCATCAGAAAGCATAATCCTACTTGCAAGTTTATCAATTTTTCGAGTGCCGCCGTATATGGTAATCCTTCCAAATTGCCTATATCCGAAGACTTCGCAACAAAGCCACTTTCGCCTTATGGTTTCCACAAGCTACAAAGCGAATATCTACTTACAGAGTATCACAAATTCTTTGGTTTGCATACGTGTAGCCTGCGAGTATTCTCTGCTTATGGGGAAGGACTAAAAAAGCAACTTTTTTGGGACTTGTACCAAAAAGCACAAGCAAGCCAAAGCGTAGAACTCTTCGGCACAGGCGAGGAAACAAGAGACTTCATACATATCAGCGATTTGGTGAATGCAGTAAATTTGATAATACAAAATGCTCCTTTTGAAGGAGATATTTTCAACATAGCCAGCGGCAAGGAAACTAAAATCACCGAGGCTGTAAAGATTTTTTTTGATTTATACAATCCTGAAAAAAAATATGTATTTTCGGGAAAGCAAAAAATCGGAGACCCTAATAATTGGAGAGCTGATATATCCAAAATTCAATCTATGGGTTTCCAACCTATAATTTCTATGGAGGAAGGTTTAAATAAATACGTAAAATGGCTCAAAGAATTAGAGTAGGGTTAATATATTCATATAGTGAAAAATGGATAGCTGGTGCGTACTACATCGAAAACTTGATACACGCAATTGATACCTTACCAGATGCTCAAAAACCATATTTGAAAATATTGAGCTACAATGAAAAAGATTTTGAAAGAATAAAACAGATTGTAAATTATCCGTATCTCTCCTTCTTTTCGCTCAACATAAAATACAACCTCTTAGAAAGAGCTATCAACAAAATTTATAGAAGCATTACTAAAAAAAATCTTATAGAAAAATTGCCCAATCATAAAAAAATTGATATTTTATTTCCTGCTTTGGAGGGCGAATATTTTAGTCTAATATCTGATAATAGAAAATTTTTCTGGATACCTGATTTTCAGGAAGATTATCTGCCTCAGTTTTTTTCTCAAGAAGAGATAAAAAACAGAAAGAACCACCAAAAACAACTTTCGGAAAAGAAAACCAATATTATTTTCAGTAGCCAAGATGCCTCAAATGATTTTAATCGGCTTTACCCTAATCATCAGTGTAAAACGTTTGTACTTCGTTTTGCTGTAACTCACCCACAAGCCTACCAAGAGCTTGATATTACAAAAATCAGAGAAAAATATCAATTACCAGAAAATTACTTTTTTTCCCCTAATCAGTTTTGGGCTCATAAAAACCATATCGTTGTACTGAAAGCGGCTCGGTTGTTGAAAGAGCAAAATATTGACGCGTGTATTGCTTTTTCAGGAAAGCAAGAAGATTACCGCAATCCAGAGTATTTTAAAAGTTTGGAAAAATATGTAAAAGAAAACTCTTTGGAAAATAATGTTAAATTTCTTGGATTTATTGAGAGAAACGAACAATTAGCCTTGATGAAACACGCTCAGGCAATTATTCAGCCATCGCTGTTTGAAGGCTGGAGTACGGTAGTAGAAGATGCAAAAGCAATGAACCAAACCATAATTTTATCTGACTTACGTGTGCATAAAGAACAAACTGCTGATTATGAAGCTAAGTTATTTTTTAATCCTAACGATGAAAATGATTTAGTAGAAAAAATATTATCTTTACAAAGTAATCGTTCAGCAAATCATTACAACTACAAAGCAACGATAACACGATTTGGAGAAAATTTTATGCAAATTGTATCGCAGATAGTTAATTGAAATTTTTGATATGCAGTATCCTAAAATATCTATTGTAACTCCAAACTACAATGGAGGACAATTTCTAGAAGAAACTATTTTGTCAGTTATTGGGCAGAACTATCCGAATTTGGAGTATATCATTATTGATGGTGGTAGCACAGATAATTCAGTAGAAATTATCAAAAAATATGAAAAACATCTTGCTTACTGGGTAAGTGAGCCAGATAATGGAATGTATGAGGCTGTTAAAAAAGGTTTTGATAGAAGCACAGGTGAAATCATGGCTTGGATAAACTCTGATGATAAATACCACATGGGAGCTTTCTCTATCGTAGCTGAGGTATTTTCTAATTTTCAAGAAATTAGTTGGATAACAGGTGTACCTACAGCCTTTGATGAATTAGGTAGATGTGTTTTGGTTGCAAATTCTGTGTTGTGGTCTAAATATACATTCTATTTGCAAAAACTTTCTTGGATACAACAAGAATCAACATTCTGGAGAAGAAGACTTTGGGATAAAGTCGATGTAACAGAAGCTTTTTCATTGAAACTTGCTGGAGATTTTGCTCTTTGGATGTTATTTTTTAGACACGAAAAAATATATTCTATTAATGCATTACTAGGAGGATTTAGGTACAGAAAAGAAAACCAAAAAACGTTGGATTTAATGGGTTCTTATTTAGCTGAAGCAAGACAATTCTTAGAAAAGGAGATTTCTATGTTAAGTGTTGAGTCAAAAAAACATTTACAAAAAATAAAAATATGTGAGAAAATAATCAATAATACAAAAAGAATAAATATTAACAGTTTGAAAAGTTACTACTTCAATCTATTTGAATACCCAGACAGATTGATTTTTGATAGATATAAGCATACATTTTACAGGAAAAAAAACACATATTTTACAGAGCAAATATACGACTATTAATGATACTTATTAGACTTTCAGGAGGCTTAGGAAACCAGATGTTTCAATACGCTTTTGCAAGAGCTTTACAGCAACAATCACAAAAGCAAGTCTTTCTTGACAAAAGCTCTATACAAGGATACCGAACATATGAACTACATCATTTTCAAATTTCTCTGCCATTATTAGACAAAGAAGAAACAGAAAGATTTCTAAAAAATCAGAATAGCCTATACAAAAAACTAAGCAATATAATTTTACCTTACTACAAAAAAAGCATTGTAGAAGAACTTTATTACCATTACGATAGCAATTTGCTGAAAATCAAGCAAGATGCCGTAGTGAAAGGCTATTTCCAATCTGAAAAATATTTTAAGGAAATAGAAAATCTACTTAGAAAAGAATTCGCATTCAAAGAACCACCAAGCACCAAAAACGCAGAAATGCTCAGCAAAATACAAAATACCCCTAATGCCGTGAGCGTACATATCAGGCGTGGCGATTTTGTAGGAAATAAACTTCACGAACTACACTATGAAAAATTTCTCCCAAAAGCTATATCTGCATTACAATCAAAAATTAAAAATTTTCACTTATTTTTGTTCTCAAATGATTTTGACTGGGTAGAAAAAAACTTACGCTTTGATTTTCTTCACACAATAGTAGATATTAACAACGAACAAAATGCTTTTGAAGATTTAAGATTGATGAGTGCTTGCCAACATCATATTATTGCCAATAGTTCTTTTAGCTGGTGGGGGGCTTGGCTTAATACTAATCCAAATAAAATTGTGATAGCTCCCGCAAAATGGGTAAATAGCGAGAGTAATTATTACAAAAATCTGAAAGACATTATTCCCGAAACTTGGATTAAAATTCAAATACAATGAACTTCCACTACGATACACAAACCTACAACACACGCTCAGCCGAATGCATACTCCCTATTGTCTTTGAACTAATAGGCAAACCTAATAGCATATTGGACGTAGGCTGTGGTAATGGAAGTTGGTTAAAAATTTGTGAAAAACTCGGCATCAGCGATTATCAAGGTATAGATGGAGAACATATCGCATCAAATTTTTTTTTAGCAAATTACAATAAATTTCAAGCAAAAGATTTATCAAAGCCATTTGACTTAGGCATAAAATACGATTTAGTTATCTCGCTCGAAGTAGCAGAGCATCTACCTCCCGAAAGTGCCGATATTTTCGTGGAAAACCTCACCAAACACGGCGATACGATTCTATTCTCAGCCGCTCTGCCTTTTCAGGGAGGCTATAAGCATCTCAATGAACAATACCCCACTTATTGGGCAGAAAAATTTATACGAAAAGGTTATCAGTTTTATGACTTAATTCGCCCTAAAATCTGGAACGACCAATCCATAAAAGTTTGGTATAGACAAAATATTTTTTTAGTAGGCAACGATTTTTCTGTACTTACCCAGAGGTTTAAACCTACTCAAGTTCTCAATCTTATTCACCCTGAATTATTTGAGCAAAAGGCTATTCAAGCACAAAGAGCCGAAGCAATGGAAAATGGTAAATTAGGTGTAAAAATAGCCTTTCGTTCCTTAGTGAAGGCTTTACAAAATAAGTTATGGAGCAGATAAATTCGCCATTAGTTTCGGTGATTATGCCTGTCTATAATGCCGAAAAATATTTACGAGAAGCCATTGAAAGTACTCTGAACCAAACTTTTACAAATTTTGAATTTCTTATCTTCAACGATGGCTCTACGGATAGCTCTCTGCAAATCATTCAATCTTATGTTTCTACCGATAGCAGAATAGTGTTGGCTTACAACGGAGAAAATAAAGGCTACGTAGCTCACCTCAACGAAGGCATCAAAATAGCAAAGGGAAGGTATATTGCTCGTATGGATGCTGATGACATTTCTCTACCAGAAAGATTTGAAAAACAAATAAGTTTTTTAGAAAATAATCCTGATTATGTTTTATGTGGCAGTAGAATCCAATTGTTCGGTTTTCAAAATCAATTAGTTACGCTTCCCATCGAAGATGAAGAAATTCGCCTAAAAATGCTCTATATTACTCCATTCGCACACCCAAGCGTAATGATACGAAAAGAAATCCTATTACAAAACAATTTGTTTTACAATGAAAGTCTTATGCCTGCCGAAGATTACGATTTATGGACTAAAATAGTACGCTTTGGAAAAGTCTATAATTTTAAAGAAGTTTTATTGTGGTATCGTGTCCATAATAAAAATATAAGCAGTAAAGCAAGAAGCGAGGAGCAATTAGATTGTCTGAAAAAAACACAAAAAGAATACATAAGGTTTTTTTTCAAAGATGCCCCCCTGTCTGAGCAAGAAATCTCCGCATTACATACAATGTTTCAACACACCAACCTCAATATTGTAGTAACATTTGACACTATCGAAAAGGTTATAGAGGCAATCAGAAAAATAGAGTATCAAAGCGGCAATCAGTTAAATAATGAAACTCTAAAAAATTTTCTAAGACAATATTTTTTCTATCTTTGTACTACTTCTTCGCATTTGGGACTAAAACTTTGGTGGATTTACACAAGAAGTGGTTTGCACCAAGCATCAACTACACTTGAGGAGATTTGGCATAAAATTAAGTTTTTCCTTAAAGCTCTCATACGATATAAAGCAAATTGAACACTCTTCCACAAAAAAATTATGTGTGGCATTTTAGGTACTTTGCCCAATACGCAAAGCAGTTTTTTTGAGCAAGCGTTAAATCTTTTGTCTCATCGAGGCCCTGATGGCTATGGAATATGGGAAGAAGAAGGACACATATCTTTGGGGCATAGACGGCTCGCTATCATTGATTTATCCGACAATGGTAAGCAGCCTATGACCTACCGAGATAGATGGACTATTACTTTTAATGGTGAAATTTTTAATTTCGTGGAGCTTAGAGAAGAACTCAAACAAAAAGGCTATTCATTTCAGTCTCATTCCGATACCGAGGTTATTTTGGCTGCCTACCAAGAGTGGGGCGAAAAATGCCTGCAAAAATTCAATGGTATGTGGGCATTTGCTATTTGGGATAAAAAAACAAAAAAACTTTTCTTAGCAAGAGATAGGTTTGGTATAAAACCACTTTTTTATGCTTTCGTGGAAGACAAATTTATTTTTGCTTCCGAAATGAAGGCTATTTTTCCTTTTCTCAAAGAGATAAAAATCAGCAAACAATTTTTTTGGTGCTTAGAACACATCTACGAGTACGAACACTCCGAACATTGTCTTATAGAGGGTATCAAAAGATTTCCTGCCGCTCATTATGGATTTGTAGATTTAAAAAATCAGAAAATAGACCTGAAAGCCTACTGGAATACCTTAGATAACCTACAAGAAGTACCTGAAAATTATGAGCAACAAGTAGAAAAATTCAGAGAATTATTCTTCAATGCTTGCAAAATAAGAACACGAGCTGATGTGAATGTAGGAACAGCCCTAAGTGGTGGCTTAGATTCAAGCTCTATTGTTACCGCCCTAAGTGTAGTATCACACTCGGATAAGTATATCAGTAAAGATTGGCAAAATGCTTTTGTAGCTATCTTCCCAAATACCGAATTAGATGAGAGCTACTATGCCCGCTTACTTACCGAAAAATTAAATATAAAAACCTTTTTCCAAGAAATAAATCCCGAAAAAGCAATCAACGACTTAGAAAACTATCTATGGCTATTCGAAGAAATGTATCTTACATCGCCCGTACCAATGATAGAAACCTACAAATCAATGAGAGAAAACGGAATAATAGTAAGTATAGACGGACACGGAGCCGATGAACTGTTTTCTGGCTACGGAAACGCTCTATTCAATATCGCCAAACAAGACCCCTTTAATTGCAGTTTAACCAAGCAAATCATTCAAACTTACAAGGAAATAAGAAGCATTCAAGATAATAAAAAATGGAAATACTTTATTGATGGATACGAAGGCAGGAAAAATATCATAAAAACTTTCCTAGAAAAGTTGCTCGGTAAAATTCCCGAAGAGAATATAAAAGCTAAAAAATTAGGATTTTTCAATCTTTATCTTTACGAAATTTTTCACAAAACCATCTTGCCTACTCTACTTCGTAACTACGACAGATACTCTATGGCAGTAGGTGTAGAGGTACGAATGCCTTTTATGGACTACCGCCTTGTGAGTTTTTGCTTTTCGTTGCCTTGGCAAAGTAAATATAGGAATGGCTATACTAAGGCTACTCTTAGAGATGCGATGTCGCCTTATATGCCCGCAGAAATCACTTGGAGAAAGTCTAAAATAGGCTTTGGAACCCCCTTTACACAATGGCTACGGGGAGGTTGGAAACAATACTTTCTTGACACTATCCATTCTGAAGAATTCGTAAATTCCTCACTAATAGACAGCAAATTAGTCAGAGCTGAGGTCGAAAATCTCATACAAAATCCTAATCCTACTTTTGTAATGGGACAAAAAGTGTGGAAGCTAATTATGCCCTTTCTTTGGGAAAAATCGGTGTTAAAAAGAAAAATCAAATGACTAAAAGTGCCATCATAAAAACAGGTTTTTGCGTAGCTTACGATTGGTATCTGCTACGATACTCTTTGCCGAGAGTATATGAACATTCTGATATTATCTGTCTGGCAATAGACAAAAATCGCAAGTCTTGGGCGGGACAAAAATATGACTTTGATGATGATGCGTTTTTTAGATTTGTTGAACAAATCGACACTGACAAAAAAATTATTCTTTATGAAGATGATTTTGCTTTGCCCACCCTAAATTCTCGTCAGAACTGTAACCGACATCGTATGCTTATTGCCGAAAAAATGGGACAAGGCGGTTGGCATATCCAAGTAGATGCAGATGAATATTTTTTAAACTTTGCAGGTTTTGTAAAACACCTCAAAAAACTTAATCCTTGCCCCACAGGAAAAGAAAAACCTTTAAATGTTTCCTGTCCTTTTATCCCTTTGATAAAAAAAAGTCAAAATGGCTATCTATACGTAAATTACGGGAAGAAATTATCGGAAATGATACCTATGGCTACCAATTGCCCCGATTACCAACGAGCCAGACAAAACGGGCATTTCAACCATTACACTAATTTCTATGTAATACACGAAACTTGGTCAAGGGGAGAAGAAGAACTCCTCTACAAAATCAATAATTGGGGGCACGCCTCCGAAGAGTTAGAAGAAAAACAAAAACGTATCAGCTACTTCAATCTATGGAAAGCCTTAGACGAATATAACTACCAATATTTACATAATTTTCATCCAGCAAAACCTAAAATTTGGCCAGACTTAGCATATTGTGAAGGAAAAAATATAGAGGAATTTTTAAAAAATTTTTCCATACCTAAGTTTCCTTTGTCAAATTTTCAACTATTTTTAAAAAACAATCGAAACATTGCTCGCTTAAAACATCTTTTTACAAAACTTTTAGGTTAAATGCTACAAAAAATTAAAAATAAAATCCACGAGTGGAACGCCGCCAGAGAGCTTCGCAGGTTTGCTCCCTTACTTGCAAAAGATGCCGAAGGACTTAATGCAGAACAACTTGTTGAACTAATTTACAGCCCTAAATGGCAAAGATTCTTTTGGATAAAGCAAGTTCGTTCCGAAATTTTAGCTCTGACGAAATTAGTAGAACTTAAAAAACCTAAGTATATTTTAGAAATAGGAACAGCTAACGGGGGGTCTCTTTTTTTATTCACTAAGTTAGCTCACCCAGAAGCCACTATTATATCGGTAGATTTACCAGCAGGCAGATTTGGAGGAGGATATCCGAAATTCAAGGAAAATTTTTACAAGTCTTTTGCTACAAATAAGCAAAAAATATTCCTTTTCAGGGAAAACTCTCACAACCCTAACACCTATGAAAAAGTTAAAGTGTTATTGGAAAGTCAAAAGTTAGACTTTTTATTCATTGATGGCGACCACTCCTACGAAGGCGTAAAAACAGATTTTGAGCTATATTCCCCCTTAGTTAAAAAAGGAGGTATTATCAGTTTTCACGATATAGCGAAACACCCCGAAGAATGGGGAGTAAGGTGTAGATAAGTATTGGAACGAAATAAAGTCAAGCTATACCAGCCAAGAATTTATAGAAAATACTGAACAAAAATGGGCTGGCATAGGAGTAATTGAGCAAAACTAAATGCAACTTTCTATCATCATTATCAACTATAACACTTTTTCGCTTACTTGCAAATGTATCGCAAGTCTCTATGAATTTACTAAAAATCTTGACTTTGAAATTATTTTAGTAGATAATGCCTCTACCGAGTGTGATGCAGAACTTTTTAAAACTCAATTTCCTAAAATTGTTCTCATCAAATCACCCGAAAATCTTGGCTTTGCCAAAGGAAATAATCTGGGTTTGCAACACGCCAAAGGTGAGTATATCCTCTTGCTTAACAGCGACATCGAACTCATAGAAAATAGTATCTCTGTTTGTCTTGAAAAAATGCAAAACAACTCCCAAATAGGTGTAGTAAGCCCTCAACTTATTTATCCCGATGGCACTATCCAACACATAGCAGGGCGTTTCCCGTCTATTCGTTACGAATTTGTAGAACTATGTAGGCTACACAAAATTTTAGGCTCAAAAGCTCTCTTAGGGTTTTATTTTGACCATCAAACCGAAATGTATGCAGATTGGGTTTGGGGAGCTTTCTTTCTTACCAAAAAAGAAATCATTGAAAAAATGCCTCAAAAAAAACTCCCCGACGACTTCTTTATGTACTTCGAAGATGTACAATGGTGCTATTTCATTAAACAATTAGGTTACAAAATTCTTTATACGCCCGAAACAAAAGCTATTCATTACGTTTCGGCAAGTAGTAAAGCAAATGGTGAAGCAATTAACTTACAAAAAATCAAACAATCACTGCAAAATGAAAAAACCTTCTTTCTAAAACAAAAAGGTTGGCTTTACACGAAAATTTTGTATCTGCTAAGAGCTATCAAATATCTTTCTTTACGCAAGAAAAACTTCCGACAACTTGCAAAAATTTATTGGCAAGAATTTTTAAAATTCTCGTAAAAAAACGCTTATTTACAAATTGTTAATTTGATTTGTAATGTTTTTTTCCGTTATTAGCCCTGTCTATAAAGCCGAAAATCTGCTCGATGAACTTGTAGAAAGCCTCTGCAAGGAATTAGAAGCTATTAGTAGCGATTTTGAAATCATTTTAGTTGATGATGCCTCACCCGATAAGGCTTGGGAAAAAATACAAACTCTCAGCCAAAAAGATAGCCGCATCAAAGGTATCAAACTTAGCCGTAACTTCGGACAACACCACGCCATTACAGCAGGTTTACACTATGCCACTGGTAAATGGATTGTAGTAATGGACTGCGACTTACAAGACCAACCCTCCGAAATACCCAAACTCTACCAAAAAGCCCAAGAAGGTTATCACGTTGTCTTGGCTCGCCGCCACAAAAGACAAGATAGCCCCCTCAAACGCTTTGGCTCTTGGTTTTTTTACAAAATACTTTCCTACCTCACAGGCGTAAAACTTGATGAAAGCATCGCTAATTTTGGCATTTATCACCAAGACGTAATCCGGGCTATCTGCCAAATGCCCGAAAGTATCCGTTACTTCCCAATGATGGTGCAATGGGTAGGCTTCAAACAAACCCAAATCAACGTACAACACGCCCCAAGAAAACACGGCAAAAGTTCTTACAAACTCTCCAAACTCCTCAAACTTGCCTTGGATATTATCCTTGCCTACTCCGATAAACCTATTCGCCTGACCATCAAAATTGGTTTTTCTATTGCTTTTTTGGCTTTTATATTTGCAGTTGTTACCTTAGTTCGTTACTTTGTAGGTGAAATAAAAGTTTTAGGTTATACAAGCCTAATTATTTCTATCTCGTTTTTTTCAGGACTAATCATACTGACTTTGGGTGTGGTTGGTTTGTATGTAGGAAAAACTTTTGAAAGTGTAAAAAAACGCCCTTTGTACATCATAGAAAAAACCACAAACCTTTGAAACAACTCAAAATATTAGAATTAGAATGGGATAGCCAATGCTTTGGCTACAAAATCGGAGAAATCACCACATCAAACATCAAACAAGCACTTTCGGAAGCTCGGCAAGAAAATTTCAGATTGCTTTATGCAAAAATTTATCCCCAAGACACCCTGACCAACAACTTAGCCCAACGTTACGGAGGTATATTGATTGATGAAAAAATCACTTTTGTAGCTTCTGTGCCTACCTATTCGCCCGAGAGCAAAGCTATTTGGTATGCTGAAAACACACTCACCCCACAACTGATTGAATTAGCTCTCCAAAGTGGTGCGTTTTCAAGGTTTAAAAGAGATGAAAATTTTTGCAATCGTGAATTTGAAAAATTATACACCATTTGGATAGAAAAATCTGTAAAAAGAGAAATTGCCGAAGAAATTGCTATTTTCACCGAAAAAGAAGATATTTTAGGCTTGCTCACGCTTTTTGCTAACGAAAACAGGGCTTGCGTAGGACTTATGGCAGTAGCCGAACTACACCGAGGCAAAGAAATAGGTAGAAATCTGATTCTCAAAGCCTTTGAGTTTGCTAGAAACAAGCAGAAAAGTTTATTGCAAATCGTTACACAAAAAGCTAATAGCCAAGCCTGTGCCTTCTACGAGAAAATGGGATTCAAAATTGAAAAAATTGAAAACATCTATCACTTTTGGCTCTAAAACAATCCTTATTCCTTACTCTTTACTCAAAGCCTCTGCATTGATAACTTCCGAGTCTAATGGCTTTTTCTCCAAAATATGCTCTACCAAATGATTTGCCCAATACGGAGCAAGCGAAATGCCTTTACTGCCCAAACCATTGAAAATGCCTAAATTTTTGTGTTGCGGGTGCAAACCTAAAATAGGACGCCTATGTCTTGTAGCAGGTCTGATACCTGCCTTTTGGCTAAGCACTTCAAATGGTTTTTTGAGAATGACTTTTGCCTTTGCGATAAGTTCTTGCCTTGCCTCTTGGCTACACTGCCAATCTAAATTTTTCCAATTATAGGTAGAAGCCACTCGGTAAGTCTCATTTCCCAGAGGTACAATACTAACTCCTTGATTTACAATATTTTCAAATTTAGCATTCGGCACGAGAATATCAATTGTTTCGCCTTTTACAGGGCTGAAAGGCAAGTAACTCCAAAATTTACTATTCACCGCCTCAACACCCGTGCAGAAAATCAAATGCCGTGCTTCGATGCTTTTGTACGAAATTTTATTTTCGTATATCTGCAAGATATTTTCATCAAAATTTTCTTCCCAATAAAGATTTTGTTTTTGTAAAAACTCTCGGTAAGCCGAAAGCAATGCGGGTAAATCAACCCAACCTGCTTGCAAAGTGGCTATCCCCCCAAAAGGATTAAAAATATCCTCTGAAAAATACTCATCATCGGTTTCTTGCAAATAACCCTGAAAAGCAGATGTAGCAGCTTTGGCAAGCCAGTCGTTTTGCTCTTGTGCGTTGCGAAAAGGACGATAAATTTCTGTCGTATGCAGAAATTTTACCGCTAAGGCTTGTTCCAAACCTTTGTAAAATGGAAGCATAAACGGAAATAGCCTATCGGCTTGCCAAGTTTTTACAAGATTTTTGCCTGTGATAGGATTAAAAATCCCACCTGCTACCAGCGAGGAGCAATTTTTTTTCGTATCGTTGATGAGCAAAACTTTTTGTTTCTTTTGCAATAAAATGTACGAAAGTACCGAACCTGCAATGCCTTGCCCAACGATTACAAAATCATAAAACATTGGTTATCAGATTTGGAGGTGTTTGTATCCATTGTTTTGCGTTTTTGGCTGTTCGTATCAACTGAAATAGCATCATCAAACTCACAAAAACATAAACCAAAAGTTTCCAAGCTATTCGTTCAAATTCTTGTTTGAGAGCATACCAAAACGAAAGTATCACCAAAGGCTGAATAGGAGCTAAATAACGTTCGCTTTCGCCTGCTACATTCATTCGCAAAAGGCACATTATCAGCAAGTAACACAAAAACAAACTCATCACAGGCACAATTTGCTTATGCCATAACATCAATAAAACAGCCAAAATCAATAAGATAAAAAACAAAATCGTAGCCCAAAAATCTGAAAACCAGTAGCTCGGCAGAAAAATATTTAACAAGGCTCTTGCGTAACCTGCAAGACTTTCTTGCCACGAAACCATAAAAATATTTGTCAAGAAATCAGGCTTACTTTGTAAAAAACTATTTCTAACAAACCAAGCCGCAAGTCCTACACTACCCAAAACAGCAAAAACAAAAGATTGTTTTTTGGAAAAATAAAATGCAATAAGCAAACTAAAAGCGAAAACAAAGAAAATCCCTGCCATTCGTTGCAAACAGAGCAAGTTGGCAAGCAGTATCATTATGAATAAAGTGTTTTTGCTAAGATTTTTTCTTTGAATTTGAGTTGAAAAAAGATGCACCAAAGCAAGCAGAAAAGCCGAAAACCACGCCTCCGACCACACAAAAAAGTGTATCATCAGAAAAACAACCGAAAAACTCGTATGCACAAAAAACAAAAAATGAAAATAAGAATTACGACTTAAAAACAAAGCCCCCAACCAATATAACAAAAACAAATTGCATAGCAAAGCACCATACTGCACCACAGCCACCCCAAAAAAAGCTATCAAAGCAGGAAAAAGCGGTGTCCAGTTTGTATAATGCCCATAAGGCGTAAGCAAAGAGCCTTTACTTCGGAGTGTTTGAGAGGCATACAGATACGCCTCAGCATCTACACTGCTACCAAAACCTCGATGACTCATCAGAAAAACCAGAAGTAAAAGGCAAACTCCAAAAAGGAAAAAAAGTTTATCAGATAGCATCAAAGGCTATTTTTTGAAACAAATACGAAAAACGAAAGGTTGTTTTTTTGGTAAAATTAAAAAAAACGCTAATATTGAAACGTATTCGGAGCGTTATTTTCTTAGTTCAAGAAAAAGTTTGTCTAAAAGAATTTACTTTTTGCAAAAATTTTATACTTTTATACTTCAAGATAACCGATTTACAGAGCTATGAGATGGCTACCATAAGCCCAAAGAAAACATAAACCTGCAAAATACTATTTTTTAGTCTATCAAAGCGGCATAAAACAAGAGAAACAATGAAGAATATTATTCTTTTTTTGATTGTAACAACCCTAATGACCGCCTGTGGTGGGGGTAATTCAGGAAACTCTGATACCAACGCAACCCGAGAAGCCAAAGGAGGGAAAAGGTATGGAGGGATTTTTAAAATAAATCAGAACGAATATATCAGAAGCCTTTATCCCCTCAATATCGTTGATGTGTATTCTTACAGGGTTTCTACACTTATTTATGAAGGATTGTTCAAGTTTAATCCAAATACCTTAGAACCCGATTTGGCTATTGCCGAAAGTTTTGAGGTAGATGACACAGGTACTATCTACACAATAAAATTACGCAAAGGCGTACGCTTTCACGATGCCGATTGCTTTGCCGATGGCAAAGGCAGAGAAGTAACTGCCGAAGATGTAAAATATTGTTTTACTTTGGTATGTACTCAAAACAAAAATAATCAAGGATTTACGATTTTTGAAGGTTTGCTGAAAGGTGCAGATGAATATTACAAAGCCTCGGCAGGCGGTAACAAACCCGCCAAAGAAATTGAAGGAATAAAAGTTATTGACCCTCATACTATTCGTTTGGAATTAGTGAAGCCCTACTCTCTATTTACCTACAACTTGGCTCGCCCTTTTGCCTTCATTTTCCCCAAGGAAGCCGTAGAAAAATACGGAGACGAAATGCGTATCAAAGCCGTAGGAACGGGAGCATTTATGCTTTCTAAGGTAGATGAAGGCTCGGCATTCATACTCAAAAGAAATCCTAATTATTATGTGAAAGACGAACACGGAAACCAATTACCTTTCTTCGATGGCATCAAGATTTCTTTTATCAAAGAAAAGAAAACCGAGCTTTTAGAATTTGAAAAAGGGGGCTTAGATATGATTTCCCGCCTGCCCTCTGAAGACATCATTGAAATCCTCTCTAAGGACAAAGATACAGCCAATAGAAAATTTGAATTAGACAGAACCCCCGAAATGACTACCCAATATATGGCTTTCATGACACAAAAGGGTTTATTCAAAGATATTAACCTAAGAAAAGCCTTCTCTTTTGCCATCAATCGCCAAGAAATCCTCGATGCCGTACTCAACGGTGAAGGGGAAGCCCCCGGAGAAAGAGGTATCAACCCGCCAACTTTTGCAGGCTACAATACCGAAAAAATAAGAGGTTACGAATACAACATCGACTCAGCTCAATACTATCTCAAAAAAGCAGGATACCCAGATGGAAAAGGCTTGCCTAAAATCCGTTTGGATATTTCTCCCGAAGGCGAACGTCAAATCAATGTAGCCCAAGCGGTCATCAGACAGCTCAAAGAAAACCTTAATATAGAAATTTCTATCAACCAACAGCCCATTTCTCAACTCATCGATAGAGGCTTGAGCGGTGATTTTGATTTTATGCGTATGGCTTATTATGCCGACTACCCCAGCCCCGAAAACTTCTTGTGGCTCTTTTGGGGTAAAAAAGTGCCTGCCTCCGACAAGGAAAAGTCTTATCCTAATATGCCTCGTTTCAAAAATATAAAATACGACGAATACTACGAAAAAGGTCTGCAAGCAAAAACTAAGGAAGAAGCCTATGAATATTTTGCCAAAGCCGAACAAATCCTGATGGACGAAGCCGCCGTATTGGTACTTTGGTACGATGAAATTTATCGCCTCCGAAAACCACAAGTAAAAGACTGCCCCAATAACCCTATGCAATACTGGGATTTTAGCAGAACTTACTTTAGCAAATAATTTCCTAAAAACATTCATTGCATAGCCGTTTCGCTGAAACGGCTATGATACTTTTGTTTGAACAATGAATATCAAGAAATCCATATTATTACGTGTCCGAGTGGCTTTCCTGCTCATAGTGCTTGTATCGCTCACAGCCATAGCAAGAATGTGGTATTTGCAATACACGCAAGGCGAGCGTTGGGAAAGGAAATTTACGAAAAGAGACATTCGGTTCAAGAAAATTCCTGCAAGTAGAGGCAATATCTATGCCGTTGATGGCAGTTTGCTTGCAACCTCTCTGCCTTACTATCGTGTAGCCATTGACCCTACACACCCCTCGGAAGAAGACCTAAAACAACATTTAGACTCCTTGTGTGTTTTGCTATCAAATTTTTTTGAAGAAAGAAGTCCCAAAGAGTTCAAAAAACTTATCCTCGATGCCCGAAAATCTAAAAATCAGTTTCTTTATCTTAGTAAAAAAAGAATTGATTACCAAACCAAACAAATGATGACGAACTGGCCTCTGTTCAAAAAAAATAAGAAAAAGAGGAAAAGTACAGCAATATTTGAACCCGAATTCCAACGCTTCAAACCTTTTGGCTCGCTTGCCTCCCGAACTCTCGGCTACGTAACCGAAGATAGCAGTAAAATAGTAGGAGTAGGTTTGGAATATGCCTTTCACAAACAACTTTCAGGAAAAAACGGACAGGCTCTTTTTCAGAGAATTGCAGGCGGCAACTGGCTACCCTACAACGACGGCTCGTACATAGACCCCATAGACGGCTTGGATATTCATACCACTATTGATGTCAATATTCAAGATGTTGCCCACGAAGCCTTGTACGAAGCCCTCATAGAAAACCAAGCTGATTTCGGTTGTGTAATTGTAATGGAAGTTGCCACAGGAGAAATAAAAGCAATGGCAAATCTGGGAAAAGTAGATGATGACACATACACAGAAAATTACAATTATGCTATTGGCGATAAAGGCAGTACCGACCCCGGCTCTGTGTTCAAATTGGCTTCTATGATGGCTCTTTTGGAAGATAAAGCCGTAAAAATTACAGATAATATTGACTGCGAAGACGGCTCAAAAGACTTTTACGGCCTAAAACTCACCGATGCCAAATCAGGAGGGTTTGGTACAATTACTATACAAACTATGTTTGAGCAATCTTCTAACATAGGTATAGCCAAACTCATTAATGACCGCTTTAAGCAAAATCCGATGCGTTTTATAGAATATCTCCAAAAATTCGGTCTGAACACACCCTTAGATTTCCAAATGGCAGGCGAAGCCAAACCCTACATCAAAACCCCACAAGACCCCACTTGGAGTGCGACTACACTGCCTTGGATGGCTATCGGCTACGAAACCCGTTTAGCCCCCCTACAAATGCTTACTTTCTACAATGCCGTTGCCAATAATGGCAAAATGGTTCAGCCTATTATTGTCAAAGAAATAAAACAAGGTGATGAAACTATCCAAAAGTTCCAAACTATTGTACTCAAAGAAAAAATATGCTCCGACTCTACGATTATGCTTCTCAAAACTTTGCTCGAAGGCGTTGTAGAACGCGGTACAGGCAGACTTGCCCGAAGTAATCTTTACAAAATTGCTGGAAAAACAAGTACCTCGCAAAAGTTCAGAAATGGACGTTACATCAAGGCTTATCATACTTCTTTTGCGGGGTTTTTCCCTTCCGAAAAACCCAAATATAGTTGTATCGTTATGATTGACAATCCCCAAGGCAAACGTCAGTATGGGGGTGATGTAGCGGCTCCTGTGTTCAAAAAAGTTGCCGATAAACTCTTTTATCAGGATATTGAGCTCCAAAGACAACTCAATTTAGGCGGAATGCCCAACAACAACTTCATACCTACTCAACAAATATCCAAAACTAACTTGCTCCAACAATCTTACACCAATTTAAGCGTAAAAATAAAATACGTTGATAGTGCTTCGCAAATGGCAAAAGTCATTTTTAATGCCGATGGCTCGGTTAGTTTGGTAAAAGTAGATAACAGAAAAGGCTATATGCCCGATTTAAGAGGCTATGCCCTTCGTGATGCTTTGTTTATTTTGGAAAACAGAGGCATCAAAGTAAAAGTAGAAGGCAAAGGAAAGGTATATTATCAGTCGGTACGCCCTAATAGAGGTATTGGCAGAGGTGATAAAGTTTTGCTCAAACTAAGGTAAAATTCAATCTTAAACAAGCATTTGCATTTTTGTAAAAATCTGAAAAATAGTTTTGCACAATTACTAACTACTAACTACTAACTACTAACTACTTACAATGGGTATTCGTTCTTTTTTAGCAAAGCCTTTGGCGGCGTTTGCACAGGCACGTCAAGAAAAATGGGCTAAAAATCCTGTTGCTGCACAAGAAAAGGTTTTTCAAAATCTTATTGAAAAAGCCAAAGACACACTTTTTGGCAAAGACCACCATTTTACAGAAATTCGTAGCATACAAGATTTTCAGAAAAACGTTCCCATACGCGATTATGAAGGCTTGCGTTCTTACATAGACCAAGTAGTAGCAGGAAAAGAAAACATACTTTGGAAAGGCAAGCCGCTTTATTTTGCTAAAACCAGCGGCACCACCTCGGGCGTAAAATACATTCCTATCAGCAAAGACTCCATTCATAACCATATCAACGGAGCAAAAAATGCCTTGCTCAACTATGTGTATCAGACAGGCAAAGCTGATTTTTTAGATAGAAAACTGATTTTCCTCTCGGGAAGTCCTGTGTTGGAAAACAAAAACGGCATACTGACGGGCAGACTTTCGGGCATCTCGAATCATCACGTTCCCAGCTATCTGCGTACCAATCAACTGCCTTCGTGGGAGACTAACTGCATCGAGGATTGGGAAGAAAAATTAGAAAAAATCATTGACGAAACTCTCCACCAAGACCTTAGCCTGATTTCGGGCATACCACCTTGGGTACAAATGTATTTTGACCGCCTCCACGCTCGCACAGGCAAAAAAATCAAAGATATATTTCCGAATTTTTCGCTTTTTGTCTATGGAGGTGTGAATTTTGAGCCTTACCGAGCCAAGCTCTACGAAAGTATCGGCAAAGTAGTAGATAGCTTGGAACTTTTTCCCGCTTCCGAAGGCTTTTTTGCCTATCAAGACACTTTCGGCAAAAACAAGCAAGAAGGAATGTTACTCTTGCTCGATACAGGTATTTTTTACGAATTTGTACCCGCAGAAGAATATTTCAGCGAAAATCCAAAACGTCTCACTGTCGGAGAGGTAGAGCTTGGAAAAAATTATGCTCTCGTGCTAAGCAACAATGCAGGACTATGGGCTTACTCTATTGGCGATACGATTAAGTTTGTTTCCAAAAATCCTTATCGTGTGGTTGTTACGGGCAGAATTAAGCACTTTATTTCTGCCTTCGGCGAACACGTAATTGGCGAGGAAGTAGAAAAAGCTCTGAAATTTGCCTTAGAGCAATTTCCTGAAACCGAAGTAATTGAATTTACCGTCGCACCGCAGGTAACACCCGCAGAAGGTTTGCCGCACCACGAGTGGCTGATAGCTTTTGCCAAACCACCCAAGGATTTAGAGGCTTTTGCGAAAGTTTTAGACAAAAAAATGACCGAATTAAATGTCTATTACGATGATTTGATTTCAGGGGCTATTCTTTGTCCGTTGAAAATTACTTGTTTGCGTCCTGATGCTTTTATTGAGTATATGAAGTCTTTGGGCAAATTAGGGGGGCAAAACAAAGTTCCACGCCTCTCGAACGACCGCCAAATTGCCGATGCCTTGTATGCGTACCAACTGAATTAAATCTCTTTATGTTAAATGTTTGGATAGACTGCTCTTCAATCGCTTTTGATAATCTCACAGGGATAGGTAGATATATCGTAGAAATCAGTAAAAACCTGCAAATGCTTCCTGAAATAGAATTGAAAGGAGTTTGTAAGCTATCAAGATGGCACCGAAGGCAAAAAATACAAAAACATCTACCCAACCTACCACTACGTTCTTTACCTTCATTGGGCAGGCAACCTCACCTATTTCACGGACCCGACTACTCTATGAACTATCTCGGAAAGGCTAAAAAGATAGTTACGATACACGATTTAGCAACTTTTCACCCACATCTTGTTGATAGCAAACGCATTGAAACTTCTCAAAAAGGAGATATACAAAAGATTGTTCAGAATAAAAACCTTGATGCTGTTATCACCATATCGGAATTTGTGAAAAAAGAGATTTTACATTTTTTTCCACAATTAAGTAGTTAGACATTAGTAGTTAGATGTTAGTACTTAGACAAAATATTGTTTTTCAGGTTTTTACAAAAATACAAGTGTCCGTTTAATTTTGTTGAGGCACTTAGATAAACCTGTTTTTGTTACACCTCTTGCCGCCAACCACAAGAGTTTTGATTATCAAAAAACATCTCCACAGCCGTATTTGTTGTACGTAGGTGTTTGGGACAAACGCAAAAATGTATTGGGCTTGTGTAAGGCTTTTGAGAAAATTGCTGATAAATATCCTGATTTTTTGCTTGTGTTGGCAGGTAGCCAGAATGGATTTGAAGCAGAAAAAGTGGCAGAGCATATCGCAAAAAGCAAGTTCAGAGAGCGTTTCAGGTGTTATGATTACGTTTCTGAAAGCAAACTACAAGATTTATACGCTAAGGCGTGGGCTTTTGTGTTTCCATCGTTTTACGAGGGTTTTGGCATACCTGTCTTGGAAGCAATGCATTACGGCTTGCCTGTGCTTACTTCGCTAAACTCGGCTATGCAAGAAGTCGCCCAAGACGCCGCCCTGTACATAAATCCACACGAAATTGATAGCATTGCTGAGGGCATAGAAAAAATAATCGCCGATAATCCACTTCGCCAAAATCTTGTAGCAAAAGCAAATCAACGTTTGCAATTTTTCTCTTGGGAATATACTGCTCAAAAAACTTATGAAGTCTATCAAAGTATTCTGTAAATGTGTATGCAAAATCTATGAGCAGTAAGTTATTACGAGTTATACGAGTTTTTATCGTTTATAGCTTTGCATTGCGAACTTGTAGCCATGCAGTTTGCAATACTTCCCAGACTTGTTCTACCGAAATAGTGTCTAACAATTCTCTCACCTTGTCGTTGGGTAAATACTTATTCTTTTTAATATTCTCTCCGAAAGCATTGACATTGTAATTTTTTTCGCCGAAAGCCTGCCAAGAAATAGAGGTATTGATACAAATTACAGGGGTTTCCACTGCATAAGCGACATGCATCATGCCTGAATTATTACAGACACATAGAGCCGCCCTTTTGATAAGAGCCGCCATAGTTCCTATGTTAGAGCGAGGAAATACAAATACGTTTGATTTTACATTGTTTAAAATGCTTTGTGATAATTCCTTTTCAAATTCGCTCCCCCAAGTAACTACAATTTTTGCATTGTAAGTATCTACGAATTTTTTACATAAATCTATAAATTTTTCTATTCGCCAAGCCTTTCGCAAATCGCTTGCACCAGGGGCTATTACCAAAAAATTGTTAATTTCAAGACAATTGTTTTTGAGAAATTCTTCTGCTTTTTCAATATCCTTTTCAAGAATATTTACGAAAGCTTCCATTTTTTCGTTTTTTGCACCGACAGTTTCAACAACACTTAGCTTTTTGATATACTCGTGTTGATTGAGATCTATCTTATACAATGGATAATAGTCATAGAGGTATCTCCATAATCCTTTTCCAAAGCCTACCTTCTTTTTTGACTTTGAAAAAAGTACGATTAGGTGCATAAATTCAGAGTGTTCTTTTAGATTTATTACTATATCAAAATCGCAAGAACGAACATAAAGCAATAGTTGCCAAATTTTTTTAATGGAACTGGTGTCAAGAAAAATGTATTCGTCAATAATACTACCTGGTGGCGTTATCTCGTAAGTATTTTGACGAGATAAGAGTGTAATGCAAGCATCTGAAAATGTATCTCTTAGTGCTTTTAGAGCTATAGTGCCTGAAATAAAATCGCCTATAGCCCCGTAGTGGATAACAAGAATTTTTTTGATTGTATCAGAAAAATACATAAAATTTATTTCATTTCTTCTACTCGTCTACATTACTAAAATCTGCTACACAATTTTAGTTTCTAAGGTTTTTATTTCTTCACTTTCTTTTACGAACTCTGTACTTCGGTAAAGTCGGGCGTAGAGTGTGTTGGGCGTGCTCAATAGTTCCTGATGCGTACCTCGCTCTACGATTACGCCCTTTTCCATTACGAGGATTTCATCGGCTTTTTGTATGGTACTTAGTCGGTGGGCAATAACTAACGAAGTTCGTTCTTGCATCAGTTCGTTCAGGGCTTCTTGCACAATTTTTTCTGACTCGTTATCCAAAGCCGAAGTTGCTTCGTCTAAAATCAATATTGCAGGATTTTTCAGAACGGCTCTGGCAATACTAATGCGTTGGCGTTGCCCCCCCGAAAGTTGCGAACCCCTTTCACCGATATTGGTTTCATATTGCTTAGGCAGTTGCATAATAAACTCGTGAGCGTGAGCGATTTTAGCGGCTTGTATCACTTGCTCCATAGTTGCCTCTGTACCGAAGGCAATGTTGTTGAAAACCGTATCGTTAAATAAAATTGCTTCTTGACTCACAATTCCCATTTGGCTACGCAAAGAGTGCATCGTAACTTCACTTATATTATAGCCATCTATGGAAATTTTGCCTTCTTGTGGCTCGTAGAATCGGCAGAGCAGGTCGGCAAGGGTAGATTTTCCACTGCCCGATGCCCCTACTAAGGCAATCATTTTTCCTTTGGGAATGGTAAAATTGATGTCTTTCAGCACCCAATTTCCATTCTGATAAGCAAAACTTACATTTTCAAAAACAATTTTATCCGAAAAAGGTGGTAAAATTTTGGCATTAGGCTTATCTACAATTTCAGGTTGAGTATCAATGAGTTCAAAAATTCGTTCTGCCGAAGCAGTGCCTCGTTGTATCAAGCCAAACATTGAGATAATTTCTTTGATAGGCTGCGTAACTTGCGATAGTATGGCTAGGTATCCTAAAAATTCGGAAGCTTGTAAGTTACTTTTTCCTTGCAGTATTAACCCACCACCATACAAAATTACTCCTATTACTAACATTACTCCCATAAACTCCGAGAGAGGGGGAGCCATTTCTGCTCTATAAACAATACTCTTCACCAGAGAAGCGTAGTATCTGTTGGTTTGTTTAAATTCCTCTTGAACAAATTTTTCGGCATTGAAGGCTTTTACTACACGCATCGCACCGAAAACCTCATCTAAGAAACTCATCACTATTCCCAAAGTATTTTGAGCTTTCCTAGAATTTCTACGAAGTTGATACAATAAAAGTCCTATCAACCCGCCTAAGGCAGGTACATATATCAGTACAAAAAACGTAAGCTCCCAAGATATGTAAAACAATGTGCCAAAATAAAAAATCAGCAATAAAGGCTCTCTCAACAAAGATTTAAAAACATTACTAAGGGAATGTTCTATTTCGCTAACGTCGGTGCTTAGTCTGGCAATTAGGTTACCTTTACGTTGTTGAGTAAAGTAGCCCAAATGCAGTTTTAAGACTTTCTCAAAAATTTTTTCACGTAAGTTTGTAAAAACATGAACTTTCATTCCTTCCAACACCCGTATCGTAAGATAGCGAAAAACATTAGTCAGGAAAACGGAGGTAAGCACTAATAAACATACTTTCAAGAGCAAGGCGGTCGCTCCTTCTTCGTAATAAATTTTGGCTTGATAGTACTTAAAAAGACCGATGAAGTAATTTACATTTAATTCAAATGTAGGAACTTGGCTAATCGGCTCGGGCTTGTTTTGGAATAAAATCTCCAAAACAGGGATAATCATAGTAAAATTTACTAAGCCAAAGATGGAGGCTAAAAGCGAAAAAATAATAAAACTGATGATGAACTTATGTATAGAGCCAACAAGCGAAAATATACGTAGATAGTTTTTCACGAAAGAATTTTTAATGGATTTGTGGGAGCAAAAATAGAAAAAGGCAATCTGAAATACAATGGAAAATAAAAGTTTGTAAGCAATAGCCACAAAAAAAGAGGTATCTAAGATACCCCTCGTTATTGACATCAACTAAATACTTCTTTTTCTGAACAAATACATTTTGCTTTCATCACCAGCCAACAAGCGTTTAATGTTTTTGCGATGCGTAAGCACTAATAGACAAGCCAAAACACTGCTGAAAATAACAAGTGTAGGATTATTCTGACGAAAAACAGGAATGGTAATTAAGAAGGTGGGAAAAGAAAAACCTGCTACAATTGAACCTAATGACACATAATGCGTAGCAATTAGAACAAGCAAAAACACCAAAATAGCCAACAAAGCCACCTGCGGGTGCAAAGCAATTACCATACCCAGCACAGTGGCTACCCCTTTACCTCCTTTGAAATTTGCATATATCGGAAAGATATGCCCAATCACTGCCAATATGCCATAAGCTATCTCATAATAAATAAGGTCATCTTTTACGATATGGTCTTGTTCTAAGAGTACAACCGCCAAATAAGTAGCTAAAAAACCTTTTAGCACATCAAAAAAAAGTACAAATATGCCTGCTTTTTTACCGAGCACCCTGAAAGTATTAGTTGCTCCTGCATTCCCACTGCCAAAATCTCTTACATCTATTCCATAAAAAATTTTTCCCACCCAAACAGCCGTAGGAACAGAACCCAAAAGATAGGCAACTATGCCCGCAATGATTACTGCTAATGTGTCCATGTTGTTAATTTTTTTAAGCGAATGTTAAAATATAAAGAAATCGCAATATACAAAACTTTAGAATAAGTTAGCGAAATAAACTTGCGATTTTTTCACAAAAACTTTTTGCTTGTTCCAGACGATTTCCAGCCAAATATCGTTTTCACCTACTACGCTTACTTTTTGTCCTTTGGAGGCTATCCCCGCCACCTGCGAAGCTGAAGAAGGAGCAAGCATCAAGTAGGTACTTTCTCCCGCTACTACGGCTTCCTTGATAGGTGGTACTACATTGAGTAACAAGATTGTTCCCAATAAAAAAAGTAAGAGCAATATACCATTTCTTCGGAAGGTCTGGGCATTTTGCTTGTTAAGAAAAAAAGAAATCAGCAAAATGCTCGCCAGCACACAAATTCCAAAAGCAATAAACTTGTAATAATAATGATAATACACCAAAAACCATCTTCTATCTGAAATTTCGTAGCCTGCAAGTTCGTAGGCGTTTGCTGTATTTTCTATTTTCTCGGCAATCGCTACACTGGGACTGACCTGAAAATATAAATTGAGCCAATACAAATAGCGTACATAATCCTTTTTTTGCGAAGCAATAAAAGCTAATTGTACCAACATTTTTTCGCTATAAATATGGTTTTCGTAGAAAATTTCTTCATACAAAACTTCTGCATCTTCGTACTTATCTTGCCCAAATAAAGAATCTGCTCTTACAATTTTTTCTGTAAGTATTTGAGAATAAGAGCTATAATAATTCAGGTAAATACTTATCAGGATAAAAGAAAAAATTTTCTTAAACATTTGTTTGGAAATTATGTTAATAAAGTGTTACCTTTGCAACGCAATTAAGGAAAAGGCTTCCTAAAAAGCAAAAAGATTCCGTAGCTCAGCTGGTAGAGCACAACACTTTTAATGTTGGGGTCCTGGGTTCGAGCCCCAGCGGGATCACTTTCAATAAAACTCTAAACTCTTTGTAAGAAATCACTTGCAAAGAGTTTTTTATTTTTTACGTCAGAACAAGCTACTTCTCAGTCAATCAAAAACATATTATGCTTTTTTTCGTAATCAATGGTAGTTGGGTTACCGTGACCAGTATAGATGATGGTATCTTCGGGTAGAGAAAACATTTTTTCTCTGATAGATTTTATCAAAGTTTGATAGTTGCCTCCGGGTAAATCGGTTCTGCCAATACTACCTCTAAAAAGTACATCTCCGTTGATACAAATTTTGCTTGGCTCGTGATAAAACACGATATGCCCGGGCGAGTGCCCCGGCGTAAAAATTACTTGCAAAGCCGTATTACCAAATTCCACGCTATCCCCCTCTTCCAAATAAGCATCTATTCGGGTTTTTTCTATGTATCCGATGCCAAACATCTGAGCCGATATTTCCAAAAAATCAATATTAAACTCCTCAGCCTGATGAGCATAGCATTGTACGCCAAAAGTTTTTTTTACGAATTCGTTTCCAAAAACGTGGTCAAGGTGGCAGTGGGTGTTGAGTAATTTCACAACTTTTAGTGATTTTTTTTCTATAAAATCTTTCAAAGTTTTCTGCTCATAGCCATCACAACAGCCAGGGTCTATGACGACCGCCTCATTGGTTTCGTCGTACAATATGTAGGTGTTTTCAGCAAAAGGATTATATGTAAAAATAGCGATTTCTAACATTTTATTCTGAATTTTTACAATTTAATAAAACAAAAATTTGCTTTTATGCAAAAAACTTCTTTTTTTTCTTGCTCATACTTTTGCTTTCTCGGCAAATCAAATTAAGGTCTTTCACTAAAATTTGCTCAATTTATGAAAATTTTAAGTATACAAGTCCTCAGAGGTCCAAATATTTGGAGCATCAATAGGAAAAAGTTGATACAAATGCGTCTGGATTTAGAAGATTTGGAGCAAAAGCCTACCAACAAAATCAAGGGATTTGCAAAGCGTTTGGAAGAGATGTTTCCTACTATGTACGAACATCGCTGTTCGGAAGGTGTGCCGGGTGGCTTCTTTATGCGAGTAAAGCAAGGGACTTGGATGGGACACGTCATTGAACATATTGCCTTAGAAATTCAGACACTTGCAGGAATGGATACAGGTTTTGGGCGTACTCGCGAAACCAAAACACCCGGTATCTATAATGTGGTATTCAGTTATGTAGAAGAAAAAGTAGGTATCTACGCTGCCGAAGCCTCTGTACGCATTGCCGAAGCCCTCGTAAAAGGTGAAAAGTATGATTTACAAGCCGATATACAAAAAATGCGTGAAATACGCGAAGATGTCCGACTTGGACCCAGCACAGGCTCCATTGTAGAAGAAGCGATTGCACGCGACATTCCTTGGATTCGCTTGGGAACAAACTCTCTGGTACAACTCGGCTATGGAGTTAATCAGATGCGTTTTCAGGCAACTATTACCTGTAAAACCAGCAATATCGCAGTCGAAATCGCCTGCGACAAGGAAGAAACCAAGCGTATGCTCTACAACAATGCTATTCCTGTTGCCAAAGGAGATATTTGCGTTGATGAAGAAGATTTGGCAAGAGTTATCAAAAAAATTGATTATCCTATTGTCATCAAGCCCTTAGACGGCAACCACGGTAAGGGAGCTTCTATCAATGTAAAAACTTGGGAAGAAGCAGTGGCGGGCTTAGCTCATGCCAAAAAATACTCGCGTAGAGTAATTGTAGAAAAATTTATCACAGGCTACGATTTTAGGGTGTTGGTAATTGATAACAAAGTAGTTGCCGCCGCCCAACGCATACCCGCCCACGTGAAAGGTAACGGCAAAAATACCATTCAAGAACTCATTGACCTAGAAAACAAAGACCCTCGACGCGGCTACGGACACGAAAACGTACTTACCGAAATTAAAGTTGATAGAGACACCGAAGACCTGCTCACCAAAAAAGGCTACACCTTGCAAACTATCCCTAAAAAAGGCGAAATAGTTTATCTGAAATCTACCGCCAACCTTAGTACAGGAGGCACATCTATCGACGTAACCGATATGATGCACCCCGAAAACGTATTTTTAGCTGAGCGTATCTCCCGAGTGATTGGTTTAGATGTGTGTGGAATTGATATTATGGCTCCCAATCTGACTGAACCGCTCAACGAAAACGGAGGAGTAGTTTTAGAAGTAAATGCTGCTCCCGGTTTCAGAATGCACTTAGCCCCTGCCGAAGGCTTACCTCGTAATGTTGCCGCTCCTGTATTGGATATGCTTTATCCACCGGGCAAACCCTCACGTATTCCGATTATTGCCGTTACGGGTACGAATGGCAAAACTACTACTACTCGCCTCATTGCTCATATTGTAAAAAATATGGGCTATCGCGTTGGTTTTACCACTTCCGATGGTATTTACGTGCAAAATCATTTGCTCGAAAAAGGCGATACTACGGGACCTTATAGCACCGAATTTATCCTCAAAGACCCTACCGTTGAGTTTGCCGTATTAGAGTGTGCCAGAGGGGGAATTCTACGAGCTGGCTTAGGTTTTAGCCGTTGTGATATAGGCATCATCACAAATATTCAGGAAGACCACTTAGGCTTAAACGATATCGAAACCTTAGAAGATTTGGCACGCGTAAAGGCTGTTGTCCCAAAGAGTGTTAAAAAAGATGGTTGGGCTATCCTCAATGCCGAAAATGAATATTGTGTGGGAATTGCTAAGGAATTAGAGTGCAATGTAGCGTATTTTAGCTTAGATGAAGACCACCCTGTTATCAAGAAACACTGCAAAGCAGGAAAAATAGCGGCTGTTTATGAAAACGGCTTCATTACTATCAAAAAAGGGGACTGGAAAATAAGAGTAGAACGTGCCACACACGTACCTCTAACTATGGGCGGAAAAGCTAAATTTATGATTGCTAATGCCTTAGCAGCGACTTTGGCAGGCTATCTGGCAGGCTTCAAAACAGAAGATATTAAACTCTCACTTGGAACATTTATCCCCTCTGCTGCTCAAACTCCCGGCAGAATGAATATTTTTAATTTCAAAAATTTTCAAGTGATGATAGATTTTGCTCATAATCCTGCGGGATATAGAGGTATCGAGGAATTTCTAAGCAATATAGATGCCCCCTACAAAATAGGTATCATTGCGGGTGTAGGCGACCGCCGAGACCAAGACATCATAGAGTGTGCTACTATCGCCGCTCGTATGTTTGACCATATCATTATCCGACAAGAAAAATACCTAAGAGGAAGAACCGAAGAAGAAATCATTAACCTTATCCTGCAAGGTATCAAGAAATCAGAGAGAAAAGTAAGCCACGAAGTAATACGCAAAGAAGTTGATGCACTCAAACACGCCATCTCTTTGGCTCAGAAAAAGAAAGGCTCTTTTATTACAGCTCTAAGCGATGTAATTGATAACGCCATTGAAGTAGTGCAAGAGTATTTGGACAAGGAAAATGAGTAGAAGAACCTTAGACAAATAGTTTCATACTTCGCCACACTGATAATTTTCTTGTGAGAGGTGGTGAAGTATGTTTCCTTTTCTAATTTGCAAAGATTTCCCTCATCATTACCTCGGCTACCTCCTGATAAACGTTTTTCCACGCATCTTCTAAATCTGTATTCCAATAATCTCCGAAAGATTTTTGAAGCATATACATAAAAGCCGAACCAAAATGCACAAAGTATTGAGGTTCTAAGCCATAGCCGATATGCCTTTTTGCTAATGCTATTAGGTCTTTTTCTAAAATCTCGGGGTAATCCAAACTTTTCACAATTTTACCAATAGCCGCCACGAGCATTTGCCCTTGTCGTTCTACGGAGGTATTCTGAAAAAGAGATTTAGTTTCTGGTACTAATTCAAATAATTTTTCATAGAGTAAAGTCCCATTCTGCAAAGTCTGAACAAGTACTTTGGGAAAAGATTGCCTAATAACATCTTTTTGTTGGTTACTGAGCATAAGAACAAACATTTAGAAGGTTTTAGCAAAAGAGAAAATTTCTTGTAAGAAAAACAATGAGTAAAATCAGGATTTTTGTTTTCTTATCATCAACCATTCATCTTCGGAAATTTTATCTCCCATCTTGAAAAACCAATTACCAACTTTCCGAAAGCCAAATTTTTCGTAAAATTTGATGGCTTCGTGATTTTGCCCCCAAACTCCCAGCCAAATCGTATCGTAATGTTTTTCTTCGGCTATATCAAGAGCCTTCCGAAGTAACTTAGTTCCCAGTTGAAGTCTTTGTACCGAACTAAGCAGATAGAGTTTTTCTACTTGAAGAAAGCGGCTTCCTATGTGGGCGTATTGCTCAGGAATAAAATCTAAAACCAATTTCAAATATCCAACGGGCTTGTCTTCTTTAAAAGCAAGAAAAAATTTTGTATTGTCGGACTCAAGGGCTTGCTGAATATGGCTTAATTGCATATTTTCGCTGATATATTGCTCTACCAATACATCACCATCAATAGGTTGCCATTTCTGTCTAAATGTAGCTTGTGCTAAGTAGGTGAGCGAAAGTGCATCTTCGGCATTTGCCAAACGTATCATCTGCCAGTAGTAGGAGTTTTAGGGACAACTTTAACGAACAAACGTTTCAGATAATAACCTGACAAGGCTGCAATAGCAGAAAGCACACCCCCTACTATACCTGTTATTACAAAAAACCATTCGCCTGTGGCTGGGATAGCAAGCATCTGGGCGATGCGTCCTGAAAGGAGTTGGTCATTTTGAATATCTTGCCAAAAAGCCATTCCCGACCAAACCAAAAACACCGCAAAGAAAGCCGAAAAAAATACTCCCCAAGCTGTTTTACCAAATATACCCGCTACTACATAACTAATAGCCGCTACCGCCCAAATCTGCCAATGTAGAAAATACTGACTTGCGAAAACCAAAATTGCTATCAGGAGAAATACCATATTTTGTTCTATCTACAAATTACTATTATTTCGCATAATTCACTGAACGCATTTCCCTAATGACCGTAACTTTTATTTGTCCTGGGTATTGCATTTCCTTTTCTATTTTCTGAGCAATCTCGAAGGAAAGCATACTTGCCTTATCATCACTTACATTTTCAGCATCAACAATTACTCTTAGCTCTCTACCTGCTTGTATCGCATAGCATTTCTGTACGCCATCAAAGGAAACAGCCAGAGCCTCCAAATCTTTAAGACGCTTGATATAGGCTTCCATCATTTCGCGTCTTGCACCGGGGCGAGAGCCAGAGATGGCATCGCAGGCTTGTACGATGGGCGAAATAATAGAGGTCATTTCTATCTCGTCGTGATGAGCACCAATAGCATTGCATACTTCGGGGTGTTCTTTGTATTTTTTGGCAAGTTCCATACCCAAAATAGCGTGTGGCAGTTCAGGTTCATCAGGAACAACTTTACCAATATCGTGCAATAAACCCGCTCTTTTGGCAAGTTTTACATTTAAGCCAAGTTCGGCGGCTAAAATAGCACATAAGTTTGCTACTTCTTTGGAGTGTTGGAGCAGGTTCTGCCCATAAGAAGAACGGAAACGCATTCTACCAACCAATTTTACCAATTCGGGGTGCAAGCCGTGAATGCCCAAATCTATTACGGTTCTTTCTCCTATTTCTACGATTTCCTCTTCAATTTGCTTTTGTACTTTGGCAACCACTTCTTCAATTCGGGCGGGGTGTATTCTGCCATCGGCAACAAGGCGGTGTAAGGAAAGGCGAGCAATCTCTCGACGAACAGGGTCAAAGCCAGAGATAATAATTGCCTCAGGTGTATCATCAACGATAATTTCTACACCTGTCGCCGCTTCCAAAGCCCTGATGTTACGTCCTTCTCGCCCAATTACCTTCCCTTTTACCTCATCAGACTCTATATGGAACACAGAAACGCAGTTTTCTATAGTATTTTCTGTGCCATTTCGCTGAATAGCCTCAATGACAAGTTTTTTAGCTTTTTTGGCGGCTGTATTTTTAGCTTCTTCCAAAATATCCTTTACATACGCGGCGGCTTGTGCTTGTGCTTCGGCTTTGAGAGCTTCTACAAGCTGAGCTTTGGCTTCTTCGGCTGTCATTTCTGCGATTTTTTCAAGCTGTTTTACTTGCGATAAGCGAAGTTTTTCAGCTTCTTCTCGCTTCATTGTTGCAATTTTATTTTGCTCTGCGGCTTGTTTTTCAAGTTGTTCAAGTTCGTTTTCTCTTTTCTTTACCTGCTCTATCGTCTTTCTAATTTCTTGCTCCTTTTGCTTGAGTTTGGCTTCATTACTTTGCAAGAGGCTCTGCTTTCTGTTTTTTTCTTGCTCAAATTCAGCTTTGAGTTCTAAGAATTTTTCTTTTGCAGCAAGTTCTTTTTCTTTTCTAATGGCTTCGGCTTTGGTTTCAGCTTCTTTGATAATGAGTTCGGCTTTTTTCTTGAGTTCTTCTTCGCGTCTGCCAAATATTTTGAGCAGTACGTATCTGCCAATAGCAATACCCGCTACCAAAGAGAGTATAGCTGTTACAATGATATAAAAGGGGTTCATATTTTGGGTAATGGGTTTGGGTGAAACTCCTAAGCCTCCTTTTTCCCCAAAATGCACAAGGAAAGAAAATATTTTATAGTACGGTATTGAGTAATTTATCCAAATCGTTTATTTTTTGTAGAACAATATTCTGTAAATCATCTTTCTCTCGCTCTACTCCATTTTTTTTCATCATACAGTCAATTGCAAACATCGCCAGCAAGTCTTGATGATTATCTATCTGAAATTCATCACGGTAGCTTTTGATAGCCTGATTGATTTCTCTACCAACAGCCCTTACCCTTGCTTCTTCGGTGGCAGAAACTTGCATAGGATAGTCGCGGTCAGCAATTTTGAGCCGTATGGAAAGGATTTGACTCATACTTATTTACTCAAATAAGCGATACATTTATCTATATCGGTAATATACGTATCTATTTTTTCTTTCAGTTCTGCTGCATCTTGGGCATTAGGAGCAATAGAAGCAACTATTTTACTGATTTTACATTGATTTTCAAAATTGTTGAGTTGGATAGTCTGCTTCTTCACTAACTCTTTGAGGGAGAAATTCTCTTCCGTACAAATAGCCAGTTCCTCTTTGAGGAGTTTATACTTCTCCACCAAGATTCGTATTTTACTCTCCAATTCTTGAAGACGCATTAAAATACTCGCATTGGTATCCATACTAAACAATTTTGCTATCAATTAGCAAAGTTAGTTTTTATTTCTCAAAACTGCAAAAACTTACGTGAATTTTTGTAAGTTTTTGTAAAAATCTCTTGGCAAAAGTATATTTTTCGCTAAAAAATTTAAAATTTCGGCAAAATAGCTTTAACTTTGAAAAAACCTTAGCAGTAAAAACTCTAATTTTTTTAGAAAATGTCTTCTACAAGCAAATTTCTTTTAGGTTTGATGATGTTTGCAATAGGTATTTACATCTTGCTCAAATCTATTCACGTTAGCAATACTTTCAGTATGAACTACCGATTCAGTTACGGCTCGGTAGGTGTGCCTGCGGGGATTTTATTTCTCGGATTTATTTTGGGGGTAGGAATGTTGTTTTTCAATAGTAAAAACGTTGTCGCTTGGTTAGTTACGATAGCCTCTCTTGGATTTCTGATAGTAGGTGTCATTATGAACCTCAATGTTTCACTTGCAAGTATGGACGCATTTTCTTTCCTAAGTATCTTAGTTTTGGTAGGGGGCGGGGCAGGTTTGCTTTTGGGTTCTATGAGAAAAAGCAATTAAAATCTCACAAGCAAAAAATAACCTTCAATCAGCATTGATTTCTGCAATACAAAATTTTTTAGAGCGGTTTCCTGATAAGTTTGGCTCTTTTCTGCCCGAAGTAATCATAGCCTTGGGATTGTCGCTTCTATTGTTTTTAAGTCTGTTTAGGCTAAAACGCACTATTCTTATAGGTCTGTATCTTGCTACACTTCTTGGAGCTATGGGGGCAAGTTGGGGGCTACCCGAAGCGGCTGTTTTTATACCTTTTAGAAATTTAGTTTGTGCTTGTGCTTTGGCAAGTGTCGTTTTTTTTTACAATTCTCCACTTTTCCAGTCCAAATACACTGCTGAAAGCCTTTTTTTGCTATTGGCATCTTCTTTGGGGCTTAATATGATGATGCTCTCCGAAGACCTACTAAGTTTGTTTGTTGCCTTAGAACTTTCGGCAATCGCTTCTTATATTTTGGTGATACTTTCTTGGCAAAAAAATAGCCTTGAAGGAGCAATGAAATATCTACTTTTTGGTGTATTTGCCTCGGCAGTGATGCTTTATGGTATCTCGTGGATTTATGGGCTTAGTGGAAATACTTATTTGGCAACAACAACTTGGAAAGTTCCTGTCAGTTTGATACATTATTTTGCTATCTTTATGACGCTTGCGGGTTTGCTGATGAAAATTTCAGCTGTGCCTTATCATATCTGGACACCCGACGCCTACCAAATTGCTCCTACGCCTGTTGTGGCTTTTTTGGCTACCGCCTCTAAAATTGCTGGTATTGTAGCCATCTTAAAAGTAGTGAATGCCTATGCACCTATCTTACCCAACATCACGCAAATTGTCGCTTTAATTTCTATTATTAGCATAATTTTGGGCAATTTGATTGCTTTTTGGCAAAAAAATCTCAAAAGAATGTTGGCTTACTCATCGGTAGCCAATGCAGGGTATTTGCTCATAGGGGCTGTCAATCCAAGTTATCAGGATATATTGTTCTTTTTTCTTTTGGTGTATAGCATAGCCAATGTGCTGATTTTTGCGATAGCCGAATATTACGAACAAAATTACCAATTTACCAACTTAGAGCATTTTGCAGGAATAGGTAAAACCTCACCTTTGATGAGCATATCTCTACTAATAGGCTTTGTGTCTTTGGCGGGCTTGCCTCCAACGGCTGGCTTTACTGCCAAATTGCTAATTTTCTCAATGCTTTGGGGAAATTTTGAAACGAGCAAGCAAGTAACATTTGTCATCTGGCTTCTGATTGGCTTGCTCAATACCATAATAGCTCTTTTCTATTACTTGAAAATGCCTTATTTTGCCTTTTTCAGAAACACAGAACAAACCCACTCCACTAAACACCAAAATTATTACTTTCTTGCATCAATCATTCTACTTGCCGCTTTGCTTATTATTCTTTTCATAAAGCCTTTTGGGTAATTCGTAAAAAATTTTCTGCATTTCAGAAAGTCTATAAAACTTTGAAAACGAAAAATTATACTTTTATCCTTGAATTTAAAACCCTAAATTTTATGAAAAAGCTAATTTCTTACACAAGCCTAATGTTGATGCTGTTTATACTTACAGCTTGTCCCTACTCCGCTGAGTTTCCTTTGGATAACCCCAACGAAAAAACACGAGCAGCTCTGATGGGTAAATGGATTGAAGAAACAACCATGGAAAACCCCTCATTTTATATGATAACGAAGGGTTCTGATAATACTTACAAATTTGAAAAAAATGAGTACAGTAGCTCCGATAAGCAATATAAAAAAACCAATTATACAGGGCATATTACCAAAATAGGAAATGTTGATTTTCTTAATCTAATGGATAGCGAAGACAATAAATACTACTTCCATAAAATAGAACTTGCTAAAAAAGACGGTAAGCCCCAATTGGTGATTTATGAAGTAACTGACAACATAGACGAGAAATTTGGCAATAGTGCCGAAATGAAAGCCTTTTTTGACAAGCACAAAGATTTAAGTTTCTTCTACAACAGAGACGAAAAAAAATACAACAAAGAATAAACTTTTTGTATTATATTTGAAGACACAAATGCTGACAATCCCTCACATTGTCAGCATTATCTTTCAATTTTCAATTTATGAAAAACCTCTCTCTCCCATTCCTCGCCTTAATACTTCTTTTTGTAGCTTGTAAATCAGAAAAAAAGCAAGCAGCTACAACAGAAAACAATCTGAAAAAAGCTATTCCTTACAGAGAAGGGAAGTTATGGGGACTTGCCGATGAAAACGCCAACATTCTTGTAAAACCTCAATACACCTTCATCAGCCTTTCTTATGGAGAAACCAACACCAACCCAAACTTATTCGCTGTATTTGAAAAGGGAAAATGGGGTGTAATTGACGAAAAAGGCAAAGTTGTTTTACCCATACAATTTTGGCGTGTAGATATTTATCCCAACTTTGTTCTTGCAGGAGATACCTCTGATGATAAAATTGCTCTCTACAACACAAAAGGTAACTTACTACTACCTGCCATATACGACAACATTGACTACGTAAAACCTTTTGACGAAAAATGGCGAAACTTGCTTCTCCTACACCAAAAAGGAAAAGTCGGTATCTACGATATTTCTCAAGAAAAAACCATTCTTCCCTGCAACTATGAACTTACAAGTATTTCCGTTTCGAATGCAGATGCAGAAGTTTTCACTTTGGTTCAGAATGGAAAAGCCGCTTTTTTTGATACGAAAGGCAAGCAAGTCAGTGATTTTAAATATTTGGAATATGGTAGTGGCTCAATTATGAGCGAAGGCTACGCCAAAGTACAATGCGAAAACGGCTTGTGGGGCGTGGTTGATAAAAACGGCAAAGAAGTCGTACCTTGCCAATACAAAAATATGGGTACTAGCGTTTGTAATAGCATCATCTCTTTTGAAGGTAAAAATGGTAAATGGGGCTACCTGAACGTAAGCAGCGGCAAAGAAATCGTAAAGCCTGAATACGACAGAGCCAGAGATTTTTCAAGTGGATTTGGTGAGGTAGAAAAAAATAGAAAAGTGGGATTTGTAGATATAACGGGCAAAGTAGTTGTTCCCTTAGAATATGATGGGGCTTTGAACACCCAGCAAGGAATTTGTTTTATGAACAAAAAAGGCAACTGGTTTCCTATTCGTCTATCCGAAAACAGACCTATTAACAACGAAATATATGCGGGTGGAAATTTTGACTTCAAAGCAGAATTTGCAACCGTTTCCTGCAAAAATGAAAATTCGCTTATGCAAGGACTTATCAATACAAAAGGTGAGGTAGTTGTTCCGTGTCGTCCTTCTGATTTTGGTTTTATAATCTATCCTCAAAATGCCATTTTGCAGGAAAATGAAAAGAGTTTTGTAGTTTTTTCGCTACCTGACGGAAAGGAGTTGATAAAAGCGACCAAGCAACCCCAAATTGAAAAGGACTTTATGCTAATTGCTCAAAACGATAAATATATGCTTACAGACCTAAAAGCTAATAAAATTTTAGAAATCAATGCTCCTTATGTTACTTTTGCAAGTGGTTATTTGTTGGTAAGTAACAAAGAGCCTGATACTGATGATTTAATTCCTCGAATTGATGACTCTGGAAATTTAGTAGCTCCTCCGCTTGAAAAAAGATACATTCCTGATGTGGAGGCTGTTAGAGGTCTGATGAATATTAATGGAAAAAAGTTTTGGAAAGATTAGTAACAAATGGGTATTCAAGATATTCTGATAGCACCTTTATTTTTGATTTTACTCTACGGCATAGCATATATACGTAGAGCAAGGCAAGTTAATCCTCTTACCAAAAAATATTACTTTACAGCCTTGCACTTACGTTTTTTTGGGGCTTTTGCCTTAGGAATGGTGTATCAGTTTTATTACAGAGGAGGCGATACTTACAATTTCTTTCACGATAGTGCTATCATCTGGAACGCACTAATGACCCAACCTGATATAGGCTTGCAAATTATTTTGGATACACCCGGTACGTTCAACCCTGCTACACAGACTTATACAAGCTATATGCATTTTTACGTGGATAAACATTCTATGGTTTTAATAAAAATCTCGGCTGTTTTAGGAATTTTGACTTATCACACTTATTTGGCTAATGCCTTCTTTTTCGCTTTTTTTAGCTTTACAGGCGTTTGGGCAATGTATAGAGTGTTTGTAGATATTTATCCTAACTTATATCGTCATTTTGCGGCGGCTTGCTTTTTTGTACCTTCTGCCTTCTTTTGGGGTTCGGGACTGATGAAAGATACGCTAATCGTTGGGGCTTTGGGTTGGGCGGTGCATAGCTTTTATTTCGGTATTATCAAACAGAAGAATTTAATTTCAAATATTGCTATCTTAATTTTCAGTATTTGGCTGATGCAGGCTATCAAGATTTACGTAGCCATGTGTTTTTTGCCTGCGGCGGCAACTTGGTTATTGCTCAACTTTCGTGCCTCTATACGCATAGGATTGTTGAGAGCCTTAATCTTACCTATCGTATTGCTTGCCTCTGTTCCTGTCGCTTATGTAGCGGTTAGCAAACTGACCGAAGGCACTCGCTTTTCTTTTGAAGAAATCGGGGCAACCACCAAAACCAATACCGAATGGAATGCTATTTCAGGAGCCGCTTCTTACTCTTTGGGCGAGTACGACGGCACAATAGGTAGCGTTGTGAGTAAATTCCCTGCGGCAGTATTTGTATCGCTTTTTCAGCCCTTTTTGTGGCAGGCTCGTAACCCACTAATGGTGCTTGCGGCACTACAAGCTACTTTTATTGCATTTCTTACACTTCAAACACTGTTTAAAGCACGTTTAAAGTTCTTTTCAATCATTATTAACCAACCTTTTTTTGCTTTTTGTCTTATTTTCACTATCATCTTAGCTTTTGGTACAGGGGTAGGCAGTGGAAATTATGGCTCACTCGACCGCTATCGTATTCCTTTCATTCCTTTTTATATTGCAATGATGTACGGCATACAATATCTTGTAAAAAAGCCCAAAAAATTTAGACAAATAGCCTGAAATTTACAAGCTCATCTTCATTTTACACTATGGTTTTTGCAAGTCTTACGTTTCTTTGTTTTTTTCTGCCTATCAACCTTATTTTTTATTACGCATTTTCCAATAGTACATATCGGAATGTGGTGCTTACAATTTTTTCTTTTGTGTTTTACGCGTGGGGCGAGCCTATTTGGGTGTCTTTATTGGTATTTTCGGCTTTGGTAGATTACCTGAACGGCTTATGGGTAGAACGTACCAGAGGTACATCTTGGGCAAAGGCAGGTGTTATTTCTTCGGTGCTTATCAATCTTGCTTTGCTGGTTGGCTTCAAATACAGCGGTTTTATTTATGAAAATATCAATTTTCTCTTTGGTACAAATCTGAAAGTCCCGAAAATTGACTTGCCTATTGGTATTTCTTTTTACACCTTTCAAACGATTTCTTATGTGATTGATGTATATCGCGACGGCGTGAAAGCCCAAAAATCTTTTCATAAGTTCTTGATGTATGTGAGTCTCTACCCACAATTAGTGGCAGGACCTATCGTGAGATACGCTCACGTAGCCAATGAAATTGACAACCGAAAATTCAGTTGGATAGAACTTGGGGCTGGCATTCATCGGTTTTGTATAGGTTTGTTCAAAAAAGTAGCTATTGCTAATGTAGCAGGCGAACTTTCCTCTAAATATTTAGACACCAACCTAAACGATATTTCCACAGGCGAGGCGTGGTTTGGAATAATCTTGTATTCGCTTCAAATTTATTTTGACTTTTCGGGCTATTCGGATATGGCAATCGGCTTGGGGCGAATGTTTGGCTTTCATTATCACGAAAATTTCAACTATCCTTATATCTCCAAATCAGCCACCGAGTTCTGGCGAAGATGGCATATTTCTTTGGGTTCGTTTTTCAGGGATTATGTCTATATCCCTTTGGGAGGAAATAAACGGAATTACTACCGAAATTTGTTTGTTGTTTGGGCATTGACGGGTGCTTGGCACGGGGCAAGCTGGAACTTCGTACTCTGGGGCTTATACTTCGGGTTTCTGATAGCCATAGAAAGGCTTTTTCTGCTTAATTTTCTGCAAAAAATACCAGCTTTTTTCGCTCACGTTTATCTGCTTTTGGTGGCAGTTTTAGGTTGGGCTTTGTTTTATTTTACAGATTTTAGCCGTTTGCAACATTTTTTCAAAATTTTATTTGCAAATGCCTCAAACCCACTCTGGAACTACGAACTACTTTTAGTTTTGCAAGAAAATGCCATTTGGTTGTTACTAACTTTTCTTATCTGCACACCCATATACTTAAAAGTAGGGACTTGGTTGGCTCATGAAATGAAATACAGCAGGCAGTTGTATCCTTGGGTTGTTGCGATAGCTTTCCAGTTTATTTTGTTGTTTCTTTCTGTTGCGATGTTGGTGGGTAGCACATACAACCCTTTTATCTACTATAGATTTTAAACAAAACAAGAGCCACTTAATTTGAGGCTCTTGTTTTCTAGTTCAAAACTTCACTTTCCAAAGTTATTTACATTTTTCTAATCATTTTCAACTGATTTTTGAGTGATTTTAGCTGTGCTTCTGCCTGTTTGACCTTCCCTTCAAAGGAATTTTTGAAAGAATCTGTCTTTTTATTAGAACTTTCAAAAAATCCTAAATTGTTGTTGAGTGTAGCGATTTCATCTTCCAACTGACTTATTCTCTTGCGAATTTGTTGTTCTCTTTTCGCCAAATCCTTGCTACCACCTTTCCCCAAAAGCCCCGCCCATTTCAACTCTATAGCTAAATCCAAGGCGTCTTGCTCTTCTTGGGATAAATGCTTCGCTTTCTGAGATAAGGATTTGAGGGCATTGTAGAATCTTTCTTTTATTTTAACTACACTTTTGCGAGGCACAAAGCCGATGCTTTTCCATTCTTCTATGGCTTGGTCTGCTAGCGTTTCTACGTCCATATTTGCCAAATCTTGCTCCGAGTAGTTTCTTAACCTTTCGCATAAAGCATTTTTCTTGTCATAATTATCTTTTTCTTCTTTATCTTTGGCGGCAAATAGCTGGCGACGTTGCTCAAAAAATCCATCTAATATTTTTCTGAACCTCTCAAAAATAGCTTCTTTATGTTTTTCTGGCACAGCACCTATTTCTTTCCATTGCTCTTGTAGTTTTTTCAACTCTTCGGCAATTTCTTCTAAGTTATTCTCATTTGCCGAAGCGGCTAATTGTTCAGCTTTTTGGCAAAGTTCTTCTTTGGCTCGTAGGTTGGCTTCTCTTGCCTCATCTAAGCTACGGAAAAACTCAGATTTATTCTTGAAAAACACCTTAAAGCTATTCCAAAACTCTTTTGTGATGTCTTTGGCTTTTTCCAACGCTACCTGTCCAATTGCCTCCCATTCCTTCTGCACTGCCAAAAGTTCTTGTGTTTTAGCTTGCCAATGCTTTATCTTTTCTCCTTGATAAGTTTCAAAAGACTTTACTTTTTGACAGAGAGCCTCTTTTAGCTCTAATTTTTTTTGCATTTCAGCCTTATAGACCTCTGCAACATTCTTTTTCTTTTCATAGATAGCATCAGAGGCTTCCTTGAAACGCTTCCAGATTAAGTCTTGTTCTTCTTTGCTCCCAACGGGTCCGATATGTTTAAACTCCTCGTGCAAGTCGTTCAACTGCCTGATGGCGTCTTTGATAGAAGGCAATTCAAGTAATTTTTCAGCCTTTTCACATAGTTCTGTCTTAGCCTCTAAGTTTCTTTTTCTATCTAAATCTTTTAGCTCTTTGTAGATACTCAGGCGGCTGTAGTATTGCTCCATCAGAGCGTTGTAATTAGCCCAAAGTTCGCGTGCCTGATTCTTAGGAACATTTCCTATTTTTTTCCATTCTTGTTGTAAGTCCCTCACCAACTTATTGGTTTGTTCATTTTCTTCCTCGGCACTTACCAAAGTTCTTAGTTTCTCTATGATTTCATTCTTTTTATCAAGATTTTTCCTCAAAGAATGTTCTATCTGTTCTTGCAAATCGGCACGCTGTTTTCTGATTTTAGCAGCAATCTGAAAGAATTGAGTTTCAATGGTATCTTGCTTATAGACAAAGCCATCTTCGTCGCCTCCGTGCTCTGCCAGAAATTTTTGCAAGGCTTCCTCTTTTGAATGAGCTACGAGTTCATCAAAACGAGGCTTAATAATTTTTAGCAAGGCAGAAGCCTGCTCTACTTCCTCCGCAGAAAGTTTATCTTTCTTGTATTTTTCAAGCAAATGTAAAAGTTGCTCCTTGGAATAATCAGAATAATCTTCCTGATGATATTCCACTTCTGAAATATGGCTTTCAGTTGCCGTATTGACCACCCCTTCGTGGCTACCGAGTATCTTTTCTTCTTCCATCATAACACAAAATAAAAACTATACCTTTGAGGCAACAAAGATATAGTTTTTTACAAAAAAAATAAGGGTATTTCAGCAAATATTTTTCTTTGAATGGTCTGAAAGCGAAAAAATGAAAAAAAAATCATATCATCTTCCCATATACACCATTAGTATAGATATATCGGCAGGCGAAACACCACTGATGCGTGAGGCTTGCCCAAGCGTTTCGGGTTTTATTTTTTTTAGTTTTTCTCTCCCCTCTGCCGAAAGAGCCTTCACATAATCGTAATCAAAGTCGGGGCGTATTTTAAAATCTTCCAATTCTTTCATTTTCTGGGCATTTTGCTGTTCTTTGGCTAAATAGTCTTCATACTTAATTTGTATCTCGGCTTGTTCAATCTCTTCTTCGGTATATTTGCTCATATAGACGCCCAACTCTCCATACATTTTTGCCAAATCGAGCAAAGTAATTTGAGGACGTTTTAGTAAAGTATAAAAACTTGCTCTTTCTCTAATGCCTGATGTTCCCAAACTCTCTAAAGCACCGTTAATGTCTTCGGGTTGCACTTTTTTCTGTTTCAGGTCGTTGATAAGTTTGGCTACGGCATCTTCTTTTTTGCGAAGTCTTTGCAAACGTTCTTCACTTGCCAAGCCAATTTGATAGCCCATTTTTGTTAATCTGCTATCGGCATTGTCTTGCCTGAGCAAAATTCTGTATTCGGCTCTTGAAGTGAACATTCTGTAAGGTTCTTCCGTACCTTTGTTGATAAGGTCATCTATCAAAACGCCAATGTAGGCGTCGGAACGGCTCAAAATGAAAGGTTCTTTTTCCTGTACTTTATTATGAGCGTTGATACCCGCTATCAGTCCTTGGCAAGCGGCTTCTTCGTAGCCTGTTGTTCCGTTGATTTGCCCTGCGAAGAATAGGTTTTCAATCAATTTGGTTTCTAAGGTAAGTTTGAGTTGTGTAGGCGGGAAGTAGTCGTACTCTATGGCATAACCCGGTCTGAACATTTTTACGTTCTCGAGACCGGGAATTTTGCGAATAGCTTTATACTGCACATCTTCGGGCAGTGAAGTAGAAAATCCATTTACATAAACTTCTATGGTCTGCCAACCTTCAGGCTCTATAAATATCTGATGCCTTTCCTTATCAGCAAATCTATTAACTTTATCCTCTACCGAGGGGCAGTAGCGAGGTCCTACGCCTTGTATGCGTCCTGTGAACATTGGGGATTTTTCAAAACCTGTTTTCAGAATTTCGTGAACTTTTTGGTTGGTGTAGGTTATCCAACAACTCATTTGCTTTTGCAAAATGGGGGTATCTAAAAAAGAGAATTTAGAGGGCTTTTCATCACCGAGTTGTTCTTCGGTAGCCGCATAATTGATGGTTCTACCATCTAAGCGTGGAGGCGTACCCGTTTTCATTCTACCCGCCTCAAAGCCAAGTTCTACGAGTTGCTCGGTAATCCCTGTGGCGGCTTTTTCGCCTGTTCTTCCTCCGCCAAATCTTTTTTCGCCAATGTGTATTACACCATTGAGGAAAGTGCCACTTGTAAGTATTACCGATTTTGACTCGATTTCTATGCCCATACTGGTTCTCACACCTACGGCTCTCCCATTCTTTACGATTATTCCTGTTACCATTTCTTGCCAGAAATCCAGATTAGGAATTGCCTCCAAAGCCAGACGCCACTCTTCGGCAAAACGCATACGGTCGTTTTGGGTTCGGGGGCTCCACATAGCAGGCCCCTTGGAGCGGTTGAGCATACGAAACTGAATGGCTGTCTTATCGCTAATAATTCCCGAAAGTCCGCCCAAAGCATCTATCTCTCTCACGATTTGTCCTTTGGCTACGCCCCCCATCGCAGGGTTGCAAGACATCTGCCCTATCACTTGCATATTCATCGTAATAAGCAAAACCTTAGAACCCATATTGGCTGCTGCCGCCGCCGCCTCGTTGCCTGCGTGTCCTGCTCCTACTACTATTACATCATACTTTGGAAACATAATCAATCGTTTTTTCTTTTTTCAACTTTCAATGTTCCACGTGAAACATTTATGCAAATTTACAAAATATACTCAATCAAAAGTGGTTTTTGTAAAAAGTTTTGAGAAAAACTGCTTTTCTGTACATTTCGGCTACGCTCAATGTACAGAAAAGCGAAAAATCAATTATTTTTGAGTATAAAAACCCGAAAACATAGCTTTTGTTTTTAGGTTTTTTAGAGTAATGTTCCACGTGGAACATCTAAATAATCTGGCTTAAAGCCGCAATAGCATCAGCGATGGTTCTAATAGATTCAAAAATCATAAGTTGTTTTTGATTTACCTCTTTTAGTTTAGCTCCCTTAGGGTTAGTCTGTAAGAATTTTATTACTCTACCAAAACGCTCAGAATTGTAATACTCCTGCTTATCGGCATTAGGAAATTGCCCTTTCAGAGTGTTATTTTTGAGTGTGAGTTTCTCGAATCCAATTTTTTCGGCAATCCAACGCAAATGAACCGTGCTGATGAGGTCTTCTACTTCTTTAGGCATTTTGCCAAACCTATCTACGAGTTTGTGCCTGAATTTTTCTAATTCCTCTTCATTTTTCACATTGTCCAACTCGTTGTAAATAGCCAGTCGCTCCGTAATGCTCTGAATGTAACTATCGGGAATAAGCAGTTGCAAATCAGTTTCAATAATGCAATCTGTAAGCAGTTCTTTGGTGTTGATTTCTTTAAAAAACAGGTCTTTAAATTCACTTTCTTTCAATTCAGAAATGGCTTCGTCAAGAATTTTGTGATACGCCTCAAATCCTAAATCATTGATAAAACCACTTTGCTCTGCACCGAGCAAGTCGCCTGCCCCGCGAATGTCCAAATCACGCATAGCCACCTTGAAGCCATCGCCCAATTCTGAAAACTCCTCTAAGGTTTTAAGACGTTTTTGAGCATCGTTGGTGAGTGAAAGCATCGAAGGAACAAGCAAATAACAGTAGGCTTTTTTATTAGAACGCCCTACCCTACCCCGCATTTGGTGCAAATCGGAAAGCCCGAACATATGAGCCTGATTGATAATAATAGTGTTGGCATTAGGTATATCCAAGCCCGACTCAATGATGTTGGTTGAAAGCAAAATGTCATAATCTCCCTCGATGAAACGCATCATTGTTTTTTCTAAGATAGCCCCTTCCATTTGTCCGTGAGCAATGCCGATACGAGCATCAGGAACAAGTTTGAGAATAAGGTTTCCTATGCTTTCAATGTCTTTGATACGATTATGCACAAAAAAAACTTGTCCGCCTCGCTTTAACTCTGCACGAATAGCATCACGAATAAAATCTTCTTTAAAAATATGCAATTCGGTAGTTACAGGCTGTCTGTTTGGGGGTGGCGTACTGATTACAGATAAGTCCCTTGCCCCCATTAAAGAAAAATGAAGGGTACGTGGAATAGGTGTAGCCGTAAGCGTCAGACTATCTATGTTCAAACGAGCTTCTTTCAGGCGTTCTTTTGCCTTTACGCCAAATTTTTGTTCTTCATCTACTATCATCAAGCCCAAATCCTTGAATTTTACGTCATTGTTCAGGATTCTATGCGTACCTATTAGAATATCAATTTTTCCTGTTTCCACACCATTTAATATTTCTTTGATTTCCTTAGCACTACGGAAGCGATTGATGTAGTCGATACGGCAAGGAAAACGCGATAATCTTTCGGAAAAAGTGCGAAAATGTTGCATTGCCAAAATGGTAGTAGGCACAAGTACGGCTACCTGCTTACCGCTACAAACCGCCTTAAAAGCCGCCCTGATAGCAATTTCCGTTTTTCCGAAGCCTACATCTCCACAAACGAGCCTATCCATTGGGTGCGGGCTTTCCATATCGGCTTTTACGTCGGCTGTTGCTTTGGCTTGGTCGGGGGTGTCTTCGTAAATAAATGAGCTTTCTAACTCGGTTTGCATAAAATCGTCCTTTGCAAATGCAAAACCTAAACTTGCTTTACGTTTGGCGTAAAGAACTATCAAATCTTTGGCAATGTCTTTTACTCTTTTTTTGACTTTTGCCTTTTTATTCTCCCATTCGGGACTGCCCAATTTACTGATGGTTGGGCTTGCACCCTCCGCTGCCGAATAACGAGATATTTTGTGCAATGCGTGGATATTTACATAAAGCAAATCATCATCACGATATACCAAACGAACCATCTCCTGAATGTTTCCATTCACTTCTCGTTTTTCTAAGCCAGCAAAACGCCCAATTCCATAATCTATATGTGTAACATAATCACCGGGTTTTAGAGTTTGCAACTCACGAATGGTAAGAGATTTTGATTTGGAAAATCTTTGTTGTGTTTTGTAGCGAAAAAATCGTTCAAAGATTTGGTGGTCGGTAAAACAAGCTACCTGCGTATTGTCATCAAAAAAACCTTCTCGCAGAGAAATTGCCAAATTCTGAAATTTCAAATTAGGCTTAATTTCCTCAAAAATACTACGCAATCGTTCAGTTTGTTTAATAGAGTCAGAAGCAATAATGTTTGTGATATTTTTAAATTGATACTGATACAATGTGTCGGCTAATAACTGAAAATCTTTATTGAAGGATGGTTGCGTTTGTGTTTTATAGTCAAAAACTTTGGCATCTTTAAAGTAGAAGTTTCGCCCAAACTCCACACAAATAAAATCTAAAAGAGATTTCTTAAAGCTGTCTTTGGTCTCAAAAAGAACTTCAGGTTTTGAAATTACTTGCGTTTGATTGCTGACAGCTAAAATAGCCTCAAAATTTTGCTGTACCTTTTCAAACGATTTTTCTATTACCTCCAAACAAAGTGCTGTATTTTTGAGCCAAATTGTGGCGTTTTGGGGGACAAACTCTAAAAAAGATTCTCGTTTCTCCTGCAATAATTTGGTTTGGGTATTAGGGATAATGATTGCCTGCTCACAATCCTCAATGGATAGCTGTGTATCAGGGTTAAAAGTTCTGATGCTTTCAATCTCATTGCCGAATAATTCTATTCTAAAAGGAAACTCATTTGAAAAAGAAAATACATCTATAATTCCTCCACGAATAGAAAATTGCCCCGCTTCATAGACAAAATCAGTTTTTTCAAAATCGTACTCTACCAGCAACTCACTAATAAAATCTAAATCCAAACTCTCTCCTACTTTAGCAGTGTAGGTATGCTCTAAGAGCGTTTGTTTATTTACAACTTTTTCGGAAAGTGCTTCGGGATAAGTACTTATCAAAAGACCTTCATAATTAGTAGATTTGGCAGAGTTCTGAATAGGTGAAATATTTTTTATGTATTGCGAAACAGCATTTAGCACTTCGGCACGCTCTAAGATATTGGCATTTTCAATTTCTTCGTAGTGGTAAGGTCGTTTGTAGGAAGTCGGAAAAAAAAGAATATTTTTTTTTGTACCAAGCAAGTTTTGTAGGTCGTAATGGAAATAAGCGGCTTCTTCCCTATCTTGTAAAACGAATATATGAATAGAATTTTGATTATTTAGATAAGCAACTGCCGCTAAAATAGCATCTATGCTTCCCTGCAATCCTTTGATTTGCAATCGTTTATTTTTTTTTGAATAAATTTCTTGTAGAATAAATTGAACCAAGCCATCTTGCTGGTATAATTGGAGAAAATCCTGCGTTTTCACATTGAAAAGTATTTAAATTTTGTGCAAAACTACAAAAAACAACCTCAAAATGCTCGGTATTGTTGAAAGAAAAATTAAAAAGCAAGATAAATTTTCAGAAAAAAGCATAAATTTGAAACTAATCTTGTAAAATATGATGAAGATAAGTCTAACTATCTGTCTGTTTTTGGGAATTGCGATAACGAGCTTTTCTCAAAACTTAGAACCTGCTCAAAAAAAAAATAAGTGGGGCTACGTGAAGGCTGATAATCCCAAAAAATTTGTTATTAAAGCCAAATTCGAGGAAGCCTATCCCTTTGGCAAATGGCTTGATAGCAGTTTTGCCTTTGTGCGAAACGGCGACTACTACGGCATAATTGACCGAAAAGGCAAATGGGCTATCAAACCGAGTTATGATAGTATTTTTACACAAAAAAAACTCGGCGAAGTTTTGCTTTTTGCCAAAAAAAGTGACGAAAGTTTTTTGCTAAACCGAAAAGGTGAAATCGTAAGCGAGGGCTTCGGAAGTGTAGAACCACTGAATAAAGAGGTATTTTTGGTTGTGAAAAATAAACAAATGGGCATATTCCTCCGAAAAAATGACAAATATGAAACTATCTTGCCCCCCGAATTTGACTACGTAGCAGTAGTTAATTTCACAAATACACTTTTTCAGACTAAAAAAAATGATAAAATTCGCTTCTATAACCTGAAAACTAAAAAATTTAGCGAAGAGTACGACAAACACCAAAGCATCAGAATAAGAGATACAGCGACTTATGAAACATTTATTGTGGTTGAAAAAAATGCTAAAAAAGGCTTGATTGATGAAAAAATGAATTTCATCGTAAATATTGAATACGACAACATCAGGCATTTCAAAGGAAAACGAAAAAGTACCATTTTTGAACTCACAAAAGCAAGAAAAAAAGGCTTGATAGATGAAACAGGTAAAACCATTTTGCCAATAGAATTTGATGGTTTTTTGTACGACCAAAACGCCTCGTACATCACGGCTCTAAAAAACAACCTTTTCGGGCTTTACGACACAACAGGCAAACAAATCCTAAATCATCTCTACGAAGATATACGTTTCTGGAAAGAACAAAATGTTTTTCAAGTTACCAAAGATAAGTTGCAAGGACTTGTAAGTAGCGAAGAAAAAATTGTTTTGCCCATTTTGTACAAAAACCTGATGCGAATAAGCTATCAAACGCCTTGCTTCATTTTGGCTACAAAAGAAAAAGGGCAAAATATTCTTGCTCTTGAAAAAAACGCAGTGCAACAAATTAGCCCAGAAGACTTTGAAGAACTTACAGCCATAGAACCGCCACAATTGAAATTTATCGGCAAAATGAAAGGAAAAATGAATGTGTATCTATTAGATGAAAAAAAACTGAAAAAAATTTTGAAAAACGATTACGACGAAATAACTACGTTCAATAAAACATTTTACAAAGTCAGAAGTAAAGGCAAACAATACTTTTTGGATAAAAAAACAGAAAAACTCACAGCCCTACCACCGCATACCTTGTTGCTCAACGAAGATGCTCTCTATATGACCGAAGACCGAAAATTTAAGAAATACACCGAAGGACAACCCGAAGGCACTTTTTATTTGGAACAAGATGAGAAAGCCTTTTTCTGGAACATCAATACCCAACAACTCACACCAACGGAAAGAATTATTCCCTTTTCTTCTGATAATCAAATGCTTAAATCACAAAATCAACCATTGCAAAATAGAAAAAGAAACACCCAAAAAACAAGAAAAAAATAAATGGAACAACAAGACGAACTTTTTAGTAGCCGCATCAATCTTTCAGAATTACAAGCAAAACTCCAAGTTATCAGAGCCGAAATAGCCAAGGTGATTGTAGGGCAAGAGCATATCATAGATTTGATGCTCACAGCCATATTGGCTGATGGACACGTTTTGCTCGAAGGTGTGCCAGGAGTTGCCAAAACACTTACTGCAAAACTTTTTGCCAAAATTATGAGCATTGAGTTTTCACGTATCCAATTCACTCCCGATTTGATGCCTTCCGATGTAATCGGTACATCTGTTTTCAATCTGAAAACTTCGGAATTTGAATTTAGAAAAGGACCCATTTTTGCAAATTTGGTATTGATAGACGAAATAAACCGAGCCCCCGCCAAAACACAAGCGGCACTCTTTGAGGTAATGGAAGAACGCCAAATCACCTTCGATGGCACTACCTACACACTCCCTCCCCCATTTTTGGTGCTTGCCACCCAAAATCCCATAGAACAAGAAGGTACATACCGCCTACCCGAAGCACAATTAGATAGATTTTTATTTAAGCTGGAAGTAAATTACCCCAATTTGGAGCAAGAAATCGGTATTTTGGAAAAAGCAAATGCCCGAAAAACCAAAACCCAACTCGCCGATATTTCGGCTGTGCTTTCGGGCACGGAAATTCTTGAGTACAGAAAAATTATTAAGGAAATTCACGTAGAAAAAAATTTGCTCACTTACATTGCCCAAATCATAGACCGAACTCGCAACAATCACGCCTTGTATTTGGGGGCTTCGCCAAGAGCATCGTTGGCTTTGCTTAATGCTTCAAAAGCTTACGCCGCCTTAGATGGCAGAGATTTTATCACGCCCGAAGACATCAAGTTTTTAGTTCCGCCTGTACTTCGTCATCGTATTATGCTTACTCCCGAAAAAGAGATAGAAGGGGTTGGCATAGAAGATGTCGTCAATCAAATCGTACAATCGGTTGAAGTGCCGAGATAGTAAAAAAAGCGAAGGTTACAAAAGTTATATTACATAGAAACTTGCAAAATTCAAGTTTTTTGTATATTTGCAAAAAAGATTATATTCACACATCTATCCCCAAAAAGAAATGATGCTGGTGATTTGCTCACATTATTTGCTCCGATATGGTTAGTGATATATTACTGACACTTTTTTTAGTAGCCCTCAACGGACTATTTGTAGCGGCAGAGTTCGCTATTGTAAAAGTCCGAGCCTCCCAAGTAGAAACGAAATATCTATCGGGAAATCGCCTTGCCAAAAATGCCCTTCATATCATCAACAACTTAGATGCTTATCTTTCTGCTACGCAATTAGGGATTACCTTAGCCAGTTTGGGCTTAGGTTGGGTAGGCGAACCAATCGTAGCGAAAATTATTTCTAATATTCTTGAATTATTCCAAATAGCTATCTCCGAAAAATTGTTACACCAAATATCGCTTGTAACGGCTTTTTCGCTCATTACCTTTTTGCATATTGTTTTCGGAGAACTTGCCCCCAAATCTTTGGCTATCCGCTATCCTGAACGTACTACGATGCTGCTTGCTATGCCCCTACAAGGCTTTTACCTTGTATTTAGACCTTTTATATGGATACTCAATGGATTTGCGAACTTCATCCTTAAAATAATTGGCGTGCCAATGCTTCACGAGAGCGACACGCACACCGAAGAAGAAATCAGACTTTTATTGCAAGAAAGCAAAATGAGCGGTAACATCAATACCACCGAACACGAACTCTTGGAGAATGTCTTTAAATTTGATGACCGCCTCGCCGAACAAATTATGACACCGCGAACGCGTGTAGTTGGGATAAAATCTGATGCAACATTACAACAAGCCTTAGAAATAATTATGCGAGAGGATTACTCTCGCTTGCCCGTTTATGAAGACTCCTTAGATAACATTATCGGTATTTTGCACGCAAAAGACGTAATCAAGAACTTAAACAATCCCGAAACAAATGTAACATCTTTAATGCGAAAACCTTATCAAGTTTCGGAACGAAAATCAATCAATACGCTGTTGCGTGAGATGCAAAAAGAAAGAATACAAATGGCAGTAGTTCTCGACGACTACGGAGGAACGGCAGGCATCGTTACGATGGAGGATATTCTCGAGGAAATCGTTGGGGATATTCAAGATGAGTACGATAACGAAATGCCTATCGTTCAGCAAAAAAGTGAAACAGAGTTTATCGTTAATGCTTTGGCTAATATAGATGAGGTAAATAAATTTTTGCCCGAACCTATCCCTGAAAGTGAAGACTACGACACCGTAGCAGGTTTTATCAACGAAGTTTTTGGCAATATTCCTGATGAAAATGAAGAAGTACAAAGTGAAAATTACACTTTCAAAATTCTACGCAAAGAAAATAACGCTATTGATACCGTTTTGCTCAAACTTTTAGAACCCAAACGAGAAGAAAAACCCGCCATCAGCTTTGAATAGTTCTGAAAAAACTTTATGCAAATTATCTTAGAAAACATTGAATTTTTCGCTTATCACGGCTACTACGACGAAGAACAAAAAATTGGAAATAAATACACCATAGATATATGCGTAACCGCCAACTTAGAAACTGCCGCACAAAATGACAGACTTGCCGATACCATCAACTACGAAAAGCTTTACAAAATCGTAGCCGAAGAAATGATAAAACCTACTCGCCTGCTTGAACATATTGCCCAAAGAATTATTGATAGCTGTTTCCAAAGATTTGAACAAATTGAAAACGTTGAAGTTTCCGTAGCCAAGCACAACCCCCCTATTGGTGGCGTTTGTGGAAAGGCAAAAGTAATTCTAAAACAAGCAAGAAAATAAAATTTGCCTATTCTGATAACTTTATTTAGCTTTGCACGTTTTAACTACAAAATAGAATGTTGGTTATGAAAAGAACATTTTTAACGCTCTGCCTCGCCACTATTTTTTTAACCGCTTGTGAAAAAAATGCGAATGAGGCAAAATCTGATGCAGGTTCAAGTGCTGTCAGCAATACAACACAAACAAGCAACAAAAGCAAAGAAACACCCAAAGCCGCCATCAAATTTGAAACCGAAATCTACGACTTCGGAACGGTAGATGAAGGCAAGAAAGTTGTTTATGCTTACAAATTTAAGAATGAAGGCAAAAATCCGCTTGTTATTGAAAGTGCTAAACCTTCGTGTGGTTGTACGGTACCTACTTTCCCAAAAGACCCTATTGCTCCGGGCGGCACAGGTGAAATCGTAGCCGAATTTGATAGCCAAGGACGCCCCGGCGAAGCCAATAAGACCATCACTATTACAGCCAATACCGAACCAACAACTACCGTGCTTACGCTGAAAGGAACAGTAAAAGCCAAAAATCCCCAGACTGAAGACCTTAGCAAAATAAAAGGACCGCTAAAAAATCAATAAAAATTTTCACAATTAAATTATATTTGTATGTTTCAGATAGTTTTTTTACAAAATACCACACAGGGCGGCGGCAGTCCACTGATGAGCTTGGTATTTATGGTAGGCATTTTTGCTGTTTTTTATTTCTTAATGATACGCCCTCAACAGAGAAAGCAAAAGGAACAAATCAAATTTAGAGATTCGGTGAAAAAAGGCGATAAAATCGTAACTATCGGAGGTATTCACGGAAAAATTGTTGAGGTTCAGAAGGAAACTATTACGCTGGAAATAGATAAAGGCGTGAGAATCACTTTGGAGCGTTCGGCAATTTCTATGGAAGGCACAAAACGCTACACCAATGAAAATGCCAAGAACGAACAAAAAGTTACTACCGAATTAAGCGAAAACTAACTTTTTCAGATAGTTGAGCATAGCCAAAACAGCCTTGTTGAAATACTGAAAATAAATTTTGTTTTGAAAGAAAAAAAATCTGCAAGAAGTAAAAAACCCATTTCTATAAAAGAAGCCATCAGTAAAATGGCTTCTTTTTGTGCTTATCAGGAGCGTTGCCAAGCCGAAGTAAGAGCAAAACTCACCTCTGAATATTGTCTAAATCCCGATGAAATAGAATTTATCATTGCCGAACTCATCTCGCAGGGATTTATCAACGAAGAACGCTTTGCTAAGATTTATGCAGGTTCTAAATTTAGGGTGAAAAAATGGGGCAAACTCAAAATAAAACAAGCCCTCAAAGAATTTCTACTCACGAATTTTTGTATTGAAAAAGGACTTGCTGAAATTACAGACGAAGAGTATGAAACAACCTTGCGAGAAATACTTGTCAAAAAATCCAAAATCCTCAAAGAAAACAATCCACTGAAAAGAAAACAAAAATTACTGCAGTATGCCCTTAGCAAAGGATACGAGATGGATATAGTCTTGGATTTGCTTGATGAGTATGTGTGAGTTTTTCCTATATACTCAATCAAAAGTGGTTTTTAGTAAAACTTTAAATCTACGACTACAAAAAGTCCCTTTCTCCTTTGGAGAACTAAAAGTCGGCGAAGCCAAAGGGATTTAGGGATTGAGGTTTAACAAAAACCAATTATTTTTGAGTATAAATCCTAAACAACTTCTATGAAAAAATACCTTATCACAAGCAAAAACAATATAAGCTGTCAGTTGTGTTACAACGAAAATGGCAGTCTTACGGCAATTATTTTTGAGGACAGCATTGAGCCTACTACCGATTATTTTGTATGGGTAGCAAAGGTTTTATTTTATGAGAAGAACCTTTCAGAGGTTTGCAAAAGAGCGAAATTTACTTTTACAGAAGTGATTGATTTTGTGCCAACGTTTGAGTATTTTTGGGAAAAATACGACTACAAATTTGACCGCAAGCGTGCCGAAGATAAGTGGAACAAGCTCAAAGAAGCCGACAAAATTGCCGCTATTCGCTATATTGATACCTATAAAAACGAGCTACGCCGTACAGGGGTGGCTCAAATGTATGCCAAAACCTACCTGCATAACCAAGTTTGGAAGTGAGCAAGACAAGAGATGAGCGTATATTGCAACGCAATGAAATTATCAGGCAGAAGTTTCAGAAATTTGCCTCTAAGCGTTGTTATCGCATTGAGTACATTTTAGAGCTTATCTCCAAAGAAATGGGCTTACACGTGGAGTACATCAGGGGCATCATCAAGGGTACGAATAAGACGGAAAATCGTATCCGAAAGCAGGGCATTCAAACTAATATTTTTGATGAAAAATAAACTTTTTGAGTTCTCGCAAAAGATAAGGCGAGCCAAAATAACCATTCTGAGAAGGGTAGCAGTAGAGGCTTTGAACCATTACAAAGACAAATTCACCGAAGGCAAGGGTGAGTGGGAGGGGCAGAAGTGGCAAGAGCCAAAACGCAAGACCGAGGGACCTAAAAAGTACAAAGTCGTTGATAAAAACGGCAGAAGGCTTAAAAAAAGAAGTGGCTATCTGAAGGGTTTTTCGCCTCGTGATGCCACACGTGCTGCGCTTGTGGGGCGTGGGGTGTTAGCGAGGAGTATCCGTTACAGGATAGAGGGCAGTAAGATTGTATTTTACAGCAATGTAATTTATGCAGGCAGGCACAACGAAGGTGAGCGTATGCCTAAGCGTACTTTTGTAGGAATGGAAAAACCGCTGAAACAAAAAATAGAAAAAATCTTGAAAGAAAGTTTGGAGTTTTGAAAGAAAAAAATTAAACTTGCCATGCGGGTTCTCCGCTACGCTCCGGGAGGCACACCAATAAGACCTCCCGTATGGAGCATTTTCACCTAAATAATTTTCTCAGAATTTTTTCAGCTTTCCTGCTTTTTAAATAATCTCTTGTAATTGTTTTAGCTTTTTTTCTATAGACCACCACCACTCTTTTCATTGCTTTTTTATTAAAAAAAGCCTGCTTGAGTCCTTCCAATAATTCCGTTATTTTATATTTTTGGTTTTTTAGATAAATCACACATTCCTTTAAATCCTGTTTCCTTGCTGCTTCAAAAGCATTGATAAAAACCTTGTAATCTGATTTGGTTTCGGGTATTTTTAAGTCAGACAATCTATTGTTAATAATGTATTCGGGTTGTCTTCCTTTATTTTGCTCGTGTTTATTAACCTGTACTCTATAACTATTCTTAGCTAAAATTTTACCTACTTCTACGTTTTTGGCTTTATCTTTTTTATCTGCTTTTTTATGCACCACCACGTACCCTCCTGTTTTTACATCAAAATATTCTTTTCTGTACTCTTTGTTGTAGCTTGCGTATTGTGCAACGTTTTGAAGTGTTTTTAATTTTGTATTTGCAAAATACGGGTGTTCGGTATTGAAGGCTTGTCCTGTGGCACCTAGGTTATGGTCAAGTCCTGCGGGGATAGCAGGCAGCTTAGCGGGCAAGTTTTTCGGTTTCTTCTTTCTTGAAAATCGTATTGCCGATGCCTTCTATAATAGCTTTTGGGTTCATAAATCTATATCGTTTAGAAAGTTGTTGAGTTCGTTTGTTAAAAGCGTTTTTAGTTCTTCGTTTTCGCCGATAAACTGCCTTTGTGGGATAGTGATTTTGTCGCCTACTTTTTTGAGTGCTAAATTTCGCCAAAACAAAGCATCTTGGCTAAGTTGTTTGTTTTGCTTGGTGTTTCGTCTTTCGCCACGTTTATTGGTAGATTGCCTGCCTTCGGTTTCGTAGTATTTAGCCCAAAAAAAGGCTTTCATTTTTTCTGTTACCACGATTTCGCCTCCTTCGTTGTGGATTTCGGCGTAGTCTGCGATGCCCGGTGTGTTGATGCCTACCGTTACACTCATATTGGCATAATCTATTTCTAAAACCTCGATGCTGTCGTAGAGGTTATTTCGGTCTTTGAGTATTTTTTTGCCTATTTGGGTGCGTGTTTCATAAGTTCTTTTAGCAAAAGCATTGCCTTTGATGTCAGTTTGTTTATCTATTTGCTTTTGAAAATACTTTTGAGCCTCTACGCCCACGACTCGCAAGCCGTCTTTGAGTGCTTGTGATAACTTCAATTTTATATCTAAAAAAGTTGCCATAATCCATTTTTTTTTTTGTAGTTTTGTTAGGAGTAATGGATAAAAGAAAAGAGGGAACAATCGCTTTAACCGATAGGAGCCAAATTTTATTCATTACTCTTGTTTTTTGGCTATCAACAAACCCTTCCTCCTTTTTTTAAATGTTGCGTAATCGTTTTTGTTGTTTATGAAAATTGTTTGAGCCACCCAGTTATTTTTTACAAGTTCTATATTTAAAACAACGGGCTCGAACTTATAGAACTTAAAAACGTGTAGACTTTCGGGGGTGTTTTTGCTGTCAAAATCATAAGTTGCCCACACCTCGCTTGGGTTTTCCAGAATATCCTCTAAATTATTTATCCACGTTTCTCGGTCTTCTTTTTGGATATGCTTAAAAAAGTCATTATCAAAACGAATAGGCAGTTTGATGCCTCCCAAATCGGTTTCTATGTCAAAATAATTTTTTTGCTTGTTGCCTTTGTATTTTAGAAGCAAGCTGTTCCACCAGTTTTGATAATCTGCCTTGTTTTGGGTTTGCATCGTCGGTAAATTACCTTTTTGGTAAATTTTTTCAATACTCGGCAAATTGTAGTGTTTTTCAGCATCAAGCAACCTATCTTTGGGTAAGGCTTTGAAATACGCTGTATCGTTTTGCTCAAATATTTCGGTTTTACCAATATTTTTACGCCAATATTCAGGGGTGGTATCTTTGGCTATTTTACCGAAGGTAGCTTCGTTTTGTTTGGTGTTGGCTATATCTGTTTGCGAAACTTGGTAATACCATAAATAATTTCAGAAAAACATAATCTCAAAAAAGAAATCTGCGAGTATTTCTACGCTACATACAAGACCAAGCCTTTCAAATATTCGGTTTCGGGGTGATAGATGCTAATGGGGTGGTCGGCAGGTTGCGTGAGCTGATGAAGAATTTTTATATCTCTGCCTACATCTGCCGCTGCTCCAAAAACTATCTTGCGAAACAAATCCCTATCCACACTGCCCGAACAAGAAAATGTAAATACTAAACCTCCTTGTTTTATCTTTTTAAATGCCTGTATATTGATTTCTTTGTAGCCTCTGGCGGCATTAGGTACATTTTGAGCTGTTTTAGCAAAGGCAGGCGGGTCTAAAATGATAATATCAAATTCGCCCACAGGGATTTTTTTCAAATACAAAAAACAATCTTCTGCAAAAGCCTGATGAGCGTGATAATTTGGAAAGTTAAGTTTTACATTTTTTTCGGCTTCTGTGCAAGCATCTTTGGATATATCAACCGAAACCACCTCACTTGCACCACCCGCAACAGCATATACACTAAATCCGCCTGTATAGGCAAAAGTGTTTAGCACTTTTTTCCCTTGCGAATAGCTTTTTAATAAGGATCTATTTTCTCTTTGGTCTAAAAAAAAGCCTGTTTTTTGTCCTTTTTCTACATCAACACCAAAAGTTAAGCCATTTTCTTTGATGTAAATAATTTCATCTTTTGGTTTTTCTGTAACCCAACCCTCGGGCAAATCTATATGCTCTAATCTACGGCTATTCTCTTTGGTTTTCAGGTAAATATGTTTGAAGCCAAGTTCTTGCAAGGTTTCGAGCAAGATTTCGTACATACAAGTTATGCCTTTATGCAAAATCTGCACGGAGGCAAGCGTATCGTAAATATCAACAATCAAACCGGGTAAGCCATCACTTTCGGAAAAAAGAAGTCGGTAGGCATTGGTTTGGTTACTGATAATGTATTTTTTTCTCAACTCGTAGGCTTTAAGGATTTTGTTTTTCCAAAAATAAGTATCAAAAACAGCGTTTTCGCCAAAATGAAACAAACGACAAACGATTTGATTTTTAGGAGCATAAAATCCGTAGCCGAGTGTTTCGCCTTTGTTGCTATTTACGGCAACAATATCACCTTGTTCGGCTTTTTGGGGAAAAGTTTTTACTGCCCCTGAGTATATCCAAGCGTGTTGGTTTATTGCGGAGCGTTCTCTGCCTGATTTGAGTACGAGTTTCGGAAAGTCCATAACAATTGATAACAAAGCACAAAAATAATTTTTTTGAGAATATTTTTGGAAAAAAACAAATAAAATACAATTTTGTGTTTCCAAAACACAACATTTCCGATGAGCAGAGTTATACAATTTCGTGAGGCACTTCGCGAAGCAATGAGCGAAGAAATGCGTAGAGACCCACGCGTATTTTTGATGGGCGAAGAGGTTGCCGAATACGACGGAGCTTACAAGGTGAGCCAAGGAATGCTTGCCGAGTTTGGTCCTGAAAGAGTAATAGACACCCCCATAGCTGAATTAGGCTTTGCGGGCATAGGTGTAGGAGCGGCAATGAACGGCTTACGCCCTATCATAGAATTTATGACTTTCAATTTTTCATTAGTAGCCATCGACCAAGTCATCAATTCAGCCGCCAAGATGATGTCTATGTCGGGTGGGCAATATTCCGTACCGATTGTGTTCAGAGGTCCTACAGGTAATGCGGGTATGCTTAGCTCACAACACTCGCAAAACTTTGAGAGTTGGTACGCCAACACGCCTGGGCTGAAAGTAGTTGTGCCGTCTAATCCTTATGATGCCAAAGGTTTACTGAAAACAGCCATACGCGACAACGACCCCGTAATTTTTATGGAGTCCGAATTGATGTATGGCGATAAAGGCGAAGTTCCCGAAGAGGAGTATCTCATTCCGATAGGTAGTGCCAAAGTTACACGCACAGGTACAGATGTAACGATAGTTTCGTTTGGTAAAATGATGAAGGTTGCTCATAGTGCTGCCGAAGAGGCTCAAAAAGAAGGTATTTCAGCACAAGTGATTGACCTACGTTCTGTTCGCCCCATTGACTATCAAACCGTTATCAACTCTGTAAAGAAAACTAATCGTTTGGTAGTAGTGGAAGAGGCTTGGCCTCTTGGAGCGATTTCTTCCGAAATTGCCTATTACGTACAACGCCACGCCTTCGATTACTTAGATGCCCCTATTCATCGCATCAATAGTATGGACGTGCCTCTACCCTATGCCCCTACACTTATTGAAGCCATTTTACCTAATGTAAAACGCACTATGCAGGCTATTAAGGCGGTGTGTTATAGATAAAATTTCCTTCTGCCGTGTCAGGTGTTATCACTTCACACCAAATAAGTAGCTGCCTGTCAGGTTATAACACATGACAGAGGGGAATTTTTTAAGATTTTATACTCAAAATAATTTGGTTTTGTTTTTCTCTTGCGTTTCGGCTCATTTCGGCTCATTTCGGCTTCGCTCAATGAACACGCTCAATGAACACGCTCAACGCACGAGAAAAGTAGGTTTTTTTAAGAAATTTTTGAAAAACCACTCTTGTTCATGTATAAAATGAAAACACCCAAAAAACTTGGAACTTATGAAAAACTCAAAAATTTATCTCCCCACCATCACAAAAGCCCCCCAATAGTAAGGTTGTGGGTATTTTTTTTGTACCTCTTTTTGAGCCTCTTTGAGGGCTTGCCACTTGTCTGTACCTTTGAGCCAACGGGTATAAAATTGCGTCATCAGCATTTCGGTTGCTGCGTCATCAACACGCCAAAGGCTCGTAATCACCGATTTTGCTCCCGCCACTTGAAAAGCTCTCTGTAAGCCGAAAACCCCCTCTCCGTTTTTTACCTCCCCCTGTGCCGTTTCGCAAGCAGAAAGTACCACCAAATCGGTATTTGATAAATCTAAGGTTTGAGCCTCAAAAGCCGTAAGCACGCCATCTTCGTTAGATTTAGCAATTTTATTGAAGGTTTTTTGAGAACCCGCCAACAACAATCCCGAACGCATCAGCGGGTTCAGTTCTTTTTTCTTTTTGGGTTCTGCTTCATCTTCTTCTCGCAGGTCTTGCATAAAATAACCGTGTGTGGCAATGTGCAGAATAGAAGGACTCTTTACTTTTTTCAGTTGGCTTTCATTTGCCTTAGCCATCAGCAATTTAATGACATTAGCATTTTTGGGTTTTAAAAGTTTTTCTATTGCTTCTATTTCTTTTTTGGTGCCAGGCAAAACCTGTATAATCCCTCTGTAACTTAGAAAATCATCAAATTCGTGTAAGTTGGCTGTGGTGGTGTCCGAAACCGTAGTCGTAGAGGTATCTTCTTCGTCATTATCATAATCAGGAAAACCTAACAGAAAAGCTGAACTAATTTCTGAACTTTTACTGGTTTGTTTCAGTGGTAAAATATCTCGCGTGCTGATAAGGTTGTGGATATTCCATTCGTCCAAAACATACTTTTTAGTTTCGGGATTGTAGAGCGTTGCTATGTTGATAGAATAATAAATGCCATCGGAAGCCAAAAATATTTTTTGAGCAGTAGGATTGAGCGTCTTTACTTTTTCGGCAATAGGTTTCCAAAATACATCATAAGAAACTAAATCTAATTTGCGAGAACGGATACTATTTCGGTAAAAAGCCAAATCTTCTGCTTCCTTATTTTCGTGTGAGGCAATAAATACTACCTCGAGCTTTTCGAGTTGTTTAGTAGTAATGAAAGCAACATAATACACACTGTCGGTGAATTTGTACTCAAACTTATTGAAACGCACTATCTCTACGGCTACTTCATCTTCGGCTAAGGCGTTCTTTATATCTTTAAAAGTAATTGCTTTTCGTTTATTGATTTCGGCAAAAGCCGATGATTTCAAAGAAATTTGTTTTTCCAAATTTTCTATTTCTTTTTCCAAATCTTTTATTTTCTGCTCACTCACTTCTTCGTCAAGGCTTTTCATATAGATTTGAGCGATTTGGTCTTTTTTCTTTTGCCATTCTTCATAGAAACCTATCAGTTCAGTATCTCCGCTGTTACGAATGGTATTTCGCAAGCGATTTTGTTCCGAAAGCATTAGTCCTTTTAGTACCAACTGATTGTTGTAGACTTCTTCGGCTAAATTGGGATTTTCTTTGTAACGTAGTAAAAGAAAAGAATTAAATTTATGAAAACTGCTGCTGAAAAGTCTGAAAAATATAGCTTTTTCATTTTCAGAAAGGCTTGAAAAATTTTTATTGATTTGGTCTAAAAAAATTCGGTTAGCTTCTACATACAGAGGTTCTGCTTTGATGTAGTTTTTGCTTACATAATACAAATCTGCGATTTCTTTCAAGGTTTTGGCATACTCCAAATGTTTTTCGCCCAAGACCTCTTTTCTGATTTCAGCTACTTGCGAAAACATTTCTATTGCCTTCTCAAACATTCCTTTTTGCCTGTAAAGCACTGCCAAATTACTTAGATTACGAGCATAAGTAGGATGCTTTTTACCTAAATTTTGTCTTGTTACTTTGATACCTTCTTGGTAAAGTGGTTCAGCTTTTGCAAAATCTCCTTGGTTGTTGTAGAAATTAGCCAATGCTCCAACGGCTGTACCATAAAAATTGGCATCGGCAGGATTCGCACGGCAAATATTTACTACTTGTTGGTACATTTGTTCTACCTTGGGGCTTGCTCCTTCTTTTTTGTAATAGATAAGTGCCAACTGATACAAAGAGCGGGCATATTCGGGGTGTTTGTCGCCTAAGATTTCTTTACTTATCCTAACCGATTCTTCCAAAAGTGGCAAAGCCTTCGTTTCGTTACCTTGCATACGATACAAACTGGCAAGGTCGTTGATGATAGCGGCATATTCTTTGTTGTTTGTTCCTCGTGATTTTAAGATTTCAAGGGCTTCGTTGTAGAGAGGTTCAGCGGCTCCGTATTCACTTTTTACGTAATGTATTTTAGCCAAATCTCTTAGAGCCATTGCATACTGCGGAGAATTTTTGCCATAGCTCGTTTCTATAATTTTTCGGGACTCCTCGTACATCTGTTCGGCTTTTTTGTAATTGGCTTGGCTATAATACAAATTTGCTAAATTGCTTACCACTTCGGCATAAGCGAGGCTTTTATCGCCTACGGTAGCTTTGTAAAGAGCCAGAGCTTCTTCGTAGGTGGTTTCGGCAAGGGAGGCTTTTCCCGATACTTTGTAGAGAATAGCTAAATTATTGAGCGTATGAGCATATTCTACGGTTTTGTCGCCTCCATTTCGTTTGCGTAATTTCAGTACATCTTTGAAGTAGTCTTCTGCAAGTCTGAAATTGCCATTATTCTGATAATATTTGGCTAAATTTTCCATTGCCGTAGCGTAAGCAGGATTTTTTTCGCCCAAATTATCTTTTATGAGGTTAAGATGCTCAATATAAAGTTTTTCGGCTTTATCTTTCTGCCCACTTTTTTCTGCAAGTTTGGCAAGATTTTCTAAGGAAGTAGCATAATCGGGGTGTTTTGTACCTAAAACTTCTTTGTTAATAGCCAAGGCTTGTGTGTAGAGTTCTTCTGCTTCCTTGAACTTACCTTGCTGTTGGTAGAGGTAAGCTAAATTTTCGAGGGTAGTAACATAAACTACGTCTTTTTCGCCTACGGTAGATTTGTAGATAGCTAAGGCTTCTCGGTAAAGTGGTTCGGCTAAGTTAAAATTGTTCATATCGTCATAGACCAAAGCCAGATTATTGATGACGGTAGCATAATTTTTACTCGTCTTCCCCGATTTTTTTTCTACTTCGGCTTTTGCCTTTTCAAGCACAGCGATTGCGTCTTGAAACCTTCTTTCTTTACGTAACTGCCTACCTTGGTCGTTAAGTTCTTGCCATTTTTGAGCAAATATTTGCCCCTGAGTTAGTAGTAAAATGATTAGAATAAGTTTTTTCATAATAACAGATATGTACTTAGCAGTAAATATACATAAAATATAGCTAAAATAATAGATGAGAAGCACTAATAATTTTGTTTATCTTCAAACAATTTTTACAAAATACTTTTCACATACTCTGCTCCGAAAGTCATTGTTGTAGCCCAAAAAACAGCACTTACAAGCATTGTAAGTAATATTTTTTGCCTTTGCACTCCAAACGAAACGGCAATGGCACAACCCACAATAGGACTGAACAACACAGGCGTAAGAAAAGCTATGCCCCAGATACTAAATTTTTGCCAAATTTTCACTATTAGGCGTTTTCTGGGAGTAAAAACTTTTGTTTTTTTACCTTTTTCAAGGCGTTTTTTTCTGAAATAAGCAAAAATTTTCTCACCTATCAGCGGTACGAGAAAAGCCGTAATACTCATTCCTGCAATAGTGCAAAGGATAGTTTCCCACTCTGAAAGTCCCAAACCGATACCTGTTGGCGGAGCAAGAGCAAATTTAGTACCACCCAGTAGGCACACGGTCAGATAGCTGACTAATTTTTGCATTTTTCGCTCTTCTATTATTTAATGCTTACTTCAACTTATCTCCCCTTAAAAGTCTAAATCTTTTTCGTGCTTCGGCAACGTACCTACTGCCAGGATATTTGGTAAGATGCTCCTGATATAGGTTCATTGCCTTGTTTTTGTCGCCTAAGAGTTCTTCATAAGTAAGAGCCATCTGAAAGTGAGCATCATCGGCTAAAATATCAAACTGATAGTCTTTCAAAATAAGTTCATACATTTCTATGGCTTTCTGTGGTTTTCCCATTTTCAGAAAGATATTAGCTTTTGCCCAATAAATATCGTCTGTAAGACTGTGTCCTTTGAAATCTACAAGCATTTTTTCTAAACGTTTGAGAGCCTCGTCGGTTTTATTTTGAAAAATCAGTAAATCAATACTTGCAAACTCACGCATTGCCTTTTCGGTGCTGTCTAAACCTGTGTTATCCTGAATAAACACACTCATATCAATTGCATCGTTGGCAATTTCGCGAGAAGTTGCGTTTTTCAAGATGTCTAAATGTGCTTGAGCCGCTTCGAAATCTCCTTTGTAGTAATTGAGTTTAGCATTTTTGAGTTTGGCTTCGTGTCCTATGGGACTATCTTTTTGCTCTCTTTCAGCTTGGTAATACAACAAACTTGCTTCACCGTATTCGCCCTTTAAGATGTGAATATCGCCCAAAGCTATTTTACATTGAGCCACAAAACGACTATTGTATTTGGCTTGTTCGATAGCGTCTTGGAGTAAGTTCAGGGCTTTTTCTTTGTCATCAAGGTAAAAGCCGTAAAGCATAGCCATATCTTTCATAGCTTCTACGGCTTTGGTTTTACCTTGCGAATTGACTAAGTTCTGGTAATCTTCAATGATGCTTTTTACTTTTTCTTTATCAATCGGATAAGTATTTTTTACGACTTCTTCTTTGGCTCGTATCAGGTATCTGCGGGCAGGGATATAGTAAATTTCGCTATTAGGATACTGCTCTACGAAATAGCCTAATATTTTTTCGGTAGCGGTGTAATCTTTGTTCTCGAAGGCAATTCTTCCGATTTCAAAGAGTTGAGTACCTTGTTTTTTGAAACGTTTGTCAATGGCTTTGGCTTGAAGAAACGCTTTATTGAAGTTTTTTTGTTGCATATACAGCCACAAAAGCAACTCATTAGCGGCTTTGTGATTGGGATTTTGTTCAGTGATACTTAGCAGATAATCTTCTAAGGTTTTGAGTTCTTCGTCGGTTCTGAATTCGTCTTGCAGTGTTCCTTTTACGTATTCGGCATAGTCTTCGTCTTTGTTGTAAAGTTTTACGCACTCTTGCATAATTAGGTTTTTCTTACCTAATTTCACATAAATTTCGCTAAGTTGTAAAGCATATTTATCTTGCGAATTATCGTGCTTGCGAGCCTCGAGATACAATTTTTCAGCCCACTCGTACTTATCGTATTTCTCGAAGCCAGCATAAGCCGAGTTAGCTCTTTCTCTATCTTTTTTTCCTAAATTCACTACTGTAGTAAATTCTGCTTCGGCTTCTTTCAATTTGCCTTGCATTTCCAGAATCACTCCATAATCTACTCTATAAGGCAGGTTATCGGGTTCTTGTTTGAGTTGTTTTCTCAGGAATTCTTCGGCTGTTTTGTAATCTTTTAGATTGATAAGCGTAAGCAAATAGCTTTGATGTATGCTTCGCCAGTTGGCTTGGTTGCGGGCTAATTTTTCATACACGTCTTTTGCCTTATCGTATTTTCCCTGAACAAAGTATTCTTCGGCAAGCTGAATGTCTTGTGCAAAGGTAGGGAGAGCGAGGATTAAAATCAGAAAAATAGAATATAGTATTTTTCCAATACAAAATTTTTCCATAGACCTAAAATTTTCAGAAGATAAGAAATTTTTTTGACTTTTCCAAATCGTTTTGTCTGTCCAATTTTTTATTTTATGTAATAATAATAATTTTTTTTATTTTTTATTATTGCTATTATTGGGCGGTGGATAAGTGCCTTTTTGTATGAAAAAAAACTATTATTAACAATTTTTAAGCAATGTTGATAACTTTTTTCCACAAATATAAATATTTGATTTTCAGTATTTTATTAAAAAGTTATCCACAAGTTATCCACAATTTTTTAAGAATTTTGTGGATAACTTTTTTCCACAATAGCGGTGGATAAGTGCCTAAAATTTGTGGATAAGCTGTGGATAAATCTCATATTTTTGTGGACAAATCGTCAATCGTTGTGGAAAGCTCTTGTAAAAAATATGTAAGATTTGGCTGTAATTATCAACAAATTTTTTTAAAAATGTGGAAAAATTCTTGGTTATCCACAGCCTTGTGGATAGATTTTGTGGAAGAATTTTTATATCAAATTTGATGCCAAATTTTATTTTCCACAAGGTTTTCCACAGCTTATCCACAAAAAACAGCGATTTATCCACAAAAAAAGTGAAAAATTGTGGATAAAAAAATGAGATAAAATTTTCTAAAAATTGAGTTGTAAAAATTCAAAAATTGTATTTTTCTAATATTTCACAAACGAAAAACTCTGTAAAAATATTTTACGAAAAACATAAATTTTTCTACATTTGCAATTAAAATCAAAATGTGATATGAAAATAATAGTGCTAACTTTATGTAGTTTGCTCTGCACGCTTTGCCATGGGCAACGCCTAATTATGGATATAATTGACCCCGCAGGGGCTAATCCCGCCTTGCAGTCAGGGGCGGGAAGTAAAACTCTGTTTGGGAGTATGTACCTGACCGAATGGAGAGTAGGATACATCTACTATGGTACTAAAAAAGAAGAAAAAAAATTACGCTACAATGCTTACAAAGATGCTGTTCATATAATGAATGCACAAGAGCAAGAATTAGTGATAGAAAAAGGACAAATAGAAGCGTTTAGCATAGTTGATAACAACAAAGAGTATCTGTTTAAGTGGGTAATGAACATTCCTAAAATTGATTTTGGGTATTTGCAAGTGATTTACGAAGGAAAAGTAAAGGTTTATTACCGCCACCACCGAAAAATAAAACAAAGCGTTTCAGAAACAGAAACTTATGCAGGAAACACCCCTGATGAACGATTTGTAGAAGATAACGCCTTTGTAATAGAATTGCCCAATGGTACAAAACACCTTACAGATGCTCGTAAAAAGGACATACTCAATATATTCGCAGATAAGAAAAAGGAACTGGAGCAATACATGAAAACGAAAAAATTAGACACCCAAAAACCAAAAGATTTAATGGAAGTGGTGAAACAGTACGAAACTTATCTCAATTAGCCAGAAAAAGAAAATGCAAAAGCCTTGGTGTGTTGTGTTGTATGCCAAAGGCTTATTTTTTTACATAAGATAAATCCATAACTCACTTACGCTCAACTCAGCTTTCATAAAGAAAATATTGACTTTCGTGAAAATAAAATAAAGATTGGCAAAGTTACCTTCATTTGTTTCAAATCATTCACTTAGATTTGTTTCATAAAAAACTATCGTATGAATGTAAAATTCCTACATATAAGTGCCTCAACAAAATTAAACAGACACTTGTATTTGTGTAAAAACTTGAAAAACAATGTTTTGTCTAAGTACTAACATCTAAAACTAATGTCTAAGTACTTAAGTAGTTCCACAAAATTAAACGTATATTTACATTTTGGTAGTGTATAACAAGTAATGCTAAGGCAAAAAAATCAACGTCATTACGAGGTTTGCGATAGCAAACCGAAGTAATCTGTCTGTTTGAA
>Ga0272446_1000048_pt1 | contig 144558 bp, 117 predicted proteins | sample YNPCB0061_FD_194587 | JGI IMG/M metagenome (GOLD analysis project Ga0272446, IMG submission 194587) | Hot spring microbial mat communities from Yellowstone National Park, WY, United States - YNP-CB-006-1 | ecosystem: Environmental > Aquatic > Thermal springs > Hot (42-90C) > Sediment | place... | reverse complement strand
ATAAGCTCTACGCTGAATGAGTTTCATTTTTCGATGAAAGCCTTCGGTTATCCCGTTGTTCTTAGTGAATCGGAGCATTCTTGCGACTTCATCTTTCCATCTAAATAAGGTATTTCCTAAGGTTTTCAAAGGTTGAAAAGGACTGTGTCTAAGTTCGTTTATCATTTCTAAGAAACGGGGTAATAAGCGTTTGCACTCTTTAGCGGTGCAATGCTTTTTAGTGAGTAATTGATGTAGTTCTTGCTTAAAATCATAAATGGCAGCAATGGCCGGCTGTTGTTCAAGATAGTGATTACGAAGAGAGAGCCTCTTAGTTGTTAAGTTTTCCGGGTTGGTTTTAAGCGCTGCTAATAAACCTCGCTGATACTTGATGGTTGGGTCAATTTGATGAAAGGTTTGTAAGGTGAGCTGATTAATAAGTCTTATAACATGGAATCTGTCAGCCACGATTTGCGCGTTAGGAAAGTGCTGTTTCACCAGTGCTCGGTAACTCGTGCTTAAATCAATACAAACGACTTTCACCCGCTCTTTACCCTCCAAGTTTTTAAAATAGTCTTTTAAATCAGCTGAAGAACGACCTTTAACAATATCAAATACTTTATGTTTTCTAAGGTCGCAAAGTGTAGTTGCATATCGTTGTTTACGGCTAAAGGAATGTTCATCTATTCCAAGAACAGCTGGACAAGGTGCATTCTTTAGTTCTCGTTCTTGTTCTCGATAGTGCTGCTGATACCAGCGCTCAATGGTTGCTTTGCCTTTGCTATATTGCTTAGCAAGGTCTTTTTGCGATATGCCACGGGTATGGTCATGGAAAACAGCTGCCTGCAAACGCCAAGTTGAACGTTGATACTTATTAATCCCAGGAAACTGTTGATTCCCATAACGCTTACAGCTATTGCAATACAGCTTATAAGCCTTAAAGTGTAACTCGCTTCGTCGGTGGCCAATTAATTCATGCGCCACCCGTCGCATATACGACGCTTTTTTACGAACCTCTTTGCTAGCGCAATGGCCACAACGCGCTTTGCGATTATAAGATAACTCCAAAATTAAGGGTTGATAACCACTTACTTTTTTGATGGTAAATCCAGGTAAATTTAGGATAAGATCATTCTTCGGCACTTAATCTCCTTTTGACCGTCAAATCAAAGGGTTAGTCTATACTAACTCGATTAAAGTGCCCCCGTTTTTGAGAAAGAGCCGATAATTTCTCGTGACGCACTGGATCAACTTAAAGACAAGCTTTCTAACTTACTTAATAATAGCGATCAAAAAACACATTTCTTTCTACCAAAACAAACACCTTTTGAGGATGATATGGTAGCGGTGCTCCCTCTTTCATTCTCGTTTCGCACTGATCATTATGATTTGCTCTTAGAAAACAGAGTGCTTGGAATCAAGCCAGAATTTCAAGCAAAGGTCGGTCATATCATTGCCCAACTCTACAGCAGTTGTAATACGTTGCATCAGAAATACCATACTCTCAACAAACTTCTTTAACCAGTCGACCCGCTTCCACCTCTTTTAGAATCTTGACAATCTGGGGTTCTGTATAACGCGATTTTTTCATTTTTTGTTCTCCTCTTGTGTAGTTTAACTTGGAGAACTCTAATCAAAAATACACCTATTTTAAGGGAGGGTTACACTATCCTAGCCGATTTTTATAAAAAAATAGATCAGTTAATCCAACCTCTTAATTCTTATGAAAATTTATTGATCAAACCGATTTTTTATAAATAAGTAGGTCTCATCTAATACTTTTATTAACTGTTGGTACAACAGTTCTAACGACTTCGCATAGCCCGCCTTACGATATCGTTCTAAGTATTGACAAGCATATTGCATCCGTATGGTACCGACATAAGAAGCTCCACCCTTTGCTTTGTGAGCCAATTTTTCAACTTTGTCCCAGTCACTCAGAGCATACGCTGTTTGAATCTCCTCTTTGCTTTTTGGGATTTCAACAATCATCATTTTTAACATTTCATCTAAAGTTGTTTCGTTTCCGAGTGTTTCAATTCCTTTATCCACATCCAATAGAGGAAATTGTCCCATCTCAAATAATTCTGCTTCCGTATTAGGTAAATCTATTCCTAACCCTACGTCAATCGAAGCTTTCTTAAAACTATGGTCTGAGGTGGATTCGGGCTTATGCTCCTTATTCATAGCCTTAGAGTTATTGCTCGACAGTAAAAATTCATCAAAAATTGATCCTAACATTTCTAACCGCAAAGGCTTCTGTACCACTTTATCAATACCTGATTTTATTCCCTTAGCCTCTACTTCCTGTTTAGCATGACCTGTTAATGCCACGACAGGTATAGGTTTTTTATGATGACTCTTTTCCCAGTCTCTTAAACACTGAGCAAACTCAATACCAGATAGGTTAGGGAGACCAATATCGGTGAGAATTAAGTCAAACAGGTTAGTAGTAGCTATGGCAAGAGCCTCTTTCCCGTCCATAGTTGAAGTAAATCGACAATCCGTTTCCTTTATTATTCCTTCAATTACTCGTAACGCGACAAGATCATCTTCAACTAAAAGTAAGTGTGGTGTATGGGTGTTTTTCTTAATCTCCCTTACCTTGTCTTTAATTTGGCTAATAACAGATTGAGTGGATTGTCTTGTTTGGTTATCTATTTGAATAGGTTCTGGGCTACCGATTTTAAAAGGTAAATCAAAATAAAATGTGGACCCATGATTAATTTGACTCTGTAATTTAATTTTACCGCCCAATAATTTCACATATTTCTTAACAATATGTAATCCAATGCCATGTCCCTTATAAATTCCTTTATACGATGGGCTTCCTCGATAGAATCGTTTAAATATTTTCTCTCGTGCCCCAACGGGAATACCAATTCCTGTGTCTATTACCATAAAATTGAGCATGACCTTATTTTTAGATTGCTCAATAACTTTAATTTTTATCTCCACGTACCCTTTTAGCGTAAATTTAATCGCATTACCCAATAGATTAAGTAGAATTCGATTTAGTTTTACCCGATCCCCAATAAGATAATTGGGAATATCGTCATCCATATCAATTTTAAGCTCAAGATCCTTTAATTTAATGGTGGGCATTTCAAGTGCTGCAATCGCTTCGATTGATTGCCGTAAATCAAAACTCTCTTCTTGTAAATCATCCTCAGAGATACTTTCAGCTGAAATAATATCAAGAACACCGTTGAGCAAATCCAATAACTGCTCACCGCTTTCATTAATTAGATGAGCATCCATTTTTGCCGCTTCATCATCAAGATTTAGCTCTAAATTTCTTGCCATCCCGATTATGCCAGTTAACGGGGTGCGAACATCATGGCTCATATTTGCAATAAATTCTGACTTTGCTCGGCTTGCAATCTCTGCTTGTTCTTTAGCCCGTTTAAGCGCAGTAATGTCTGTAGAAATACCAGCCACTCCGATGATTTCACCATTTTTGTTTCTTAGAGGTACTCGGCTAGTTAAAAAATTAAAAACCGTATCATTTGTACCCGGTAGCGGAGGATCTTCAATGCCATAAATCGCTTTACCCGTACGAAGCACGGTTAAGTCATCATTTTTTAATTTTTGCGCTAAACCCTCTGGCCAATTACAAAGAAAAGATAATTCTTCATAAGTTTTACCGCGGAATTGCTCTATGGTCATATTGAGCATAGTCAGTACGTTTTTATTACAACCCAACATGAGACAATTTTTATCCATCCAATACACATTACAGGGCATGTTCTCAAGTAATGTCTCTAGCTGGTAAATCGCATTCTTGCTTTCACTTTCTGAAAAATTAATGGTTTTAAAGACATGAAATAATCCATCCGGCGTTTCAACTGAATAAATTTGCCATTTATACTTTGTGTTGTTAATGATGGTTTCAATCTCTTGATTGAAGGTCTTTATATGCGCATTAATTCGAGCATAGTCAGAAATAAAGCAAGGAATACGTGATTTGTAACAAATTTCAGAAAACGGCTTTCCCTGTGCCTCTAACAAGGTGCAATGAAATAATTTTTCTGCTCCATCATTAAAAATAGCAATATCGAATTGATCGTCCAGAATGACCAGAATTTCTGGAAGCTGATTTGCAATCGAAAGAAGCAATGGGTTTTGTTTTATGAAATTTAGATGATTTATGGACATTCTGGTATCATATCCTATCTTTTAGACATCATTTACCCAACTTACTTATTATGCAATCGACCTGTTATTTAATTGGTGAAGATAGCCTCTTAATTCAATGTGGGAATCTACTCCTATCCAATGACTATATCATTAGCTTAGTTATCTCCTCGACAAAATCTATTCATCAGTGGGCTAAAAAACATAGCATTCCAGTAATAAAATCAATCCATGAGATTAATTTCGAGACATCCTCTCAAGTCGATTATATTTTTAGTATAGTTAATAGTCATATTTTATCTTCCTCCTTCATCAATCTTGCACGGAAATTAGTGATTAATTATCACGATTCCCTCTTACCTGATTATGCCGGACTAAACGCCACAAGTTGGGTATTAGTCAATGGGGAAAAACAACACGGCATCACCTGGCATGTAGTAAATGAAAAAATCGATGAGGGGGATATTCTTATCCAGCGTTCCTTCCCTATTGTGCAAAATGACACTGCTTTGAGTTTAAATTTACGCTGTTATGAGCAAGCAATCAGCAGTTTTAGTGAACTACTTAACTGCCTTAAATCTGGAGTTTATTCAGCCAGACCTCAATCTTTAGTAAATAGGCGCTATTTTGCTGCAACCCATCTTTTACCTGATTTAGGGTTTATCAATTGGCAAATCATGTCAGCACAATTCATTGTAAAGATGCATCGCGCCCTACTCCTTGGCCATTACAAAAATAACATAGGACTTTTAAAGATTTACTTAGGGACTGATTTTTTAATCGTATTAGATGCTCACGTACTAGACAAACCCTTGGAGAGAAAAAATCCAGGCACAATCATAAATATCAGCTTAAGTGAGATTCAAGTTGTAACCCATGATGGTATTATTAATTTACGATTTAAATTGCCTACTTCAGATAAAGTCTCAACAGAGACTATCTTAAAGTATAATTTATTGCCTGGAATACAACTTCCCTTACTCCCTGATAATTTCGTGGAGTTGCATTCTAAAAGCTACAAAGACGCGCTTCACAATGAGGAATTTTGGATTAAAAAACTACAGGACTCCGTGGAGCATAAAATTTTCCCTTCCTTATCTACCCATCAAAATCATTTTAATCAAAGGATAGGCCCTCTAAAAATCAGTAGTCTTTTGATTGACACCTCGAACAAGCAAAAAGCGATCATTTTATTAACAGGTTTGTTGGTTTATTTCTTTCGTTTAAATAACTATGAAAAAACCTCCATCTACTTAATCCCTCAAACACAAACTTTCTCTCAAAAAAGCTTAAACCTTCTTTTCCCTTGTTGTATGCCCTTTAATTGGCCTTCACTTAAAAATGCCTACTCGCTTGAAGAAATGACTAAAACAGTAGTAAAAAAATATCACAGCCTTTTAGCTCACGCAGGATATTTAGGCGATATACTTTTGAGGCACCCAGAACTTGAAAATCACGTTTCCCCTTCCATAGCAATTAGTTTTTCATCGATTGAATTTCACCGCTTACCTAACAGTGTCACGATTTATATCCATATTGATGAAAAAAATGACTGCATTAACTGCTACCATCGTTTGGATGAGGTGAAAAATGAATCCCAACTTAAATTAATTAGCTATTTCAATTTACATTTTTCTAAAATTATTGAAGTCTTGGCTAATTCCCCTAAAACCCCAATTAATGAATTTAGCTTTCTTAGTGCAACAGAGGAAAATTCTCTTTTTCAAATAGGTAGTGGAAAGCCATACCCCCTACCTTCTCATTCGATCACAACACTTTTTGAAAAACAGGTAGAGGAAAAGCCTAATCATCCAGCCATTTTAATGAATAGTGAAGAGGTAATTTCTTATCTAAAGCTTTGGCAAATGGGAGAAATCATAGCCGATGCGATTCGCAGTAAAGTACCTCCGCAGACATTTATTGGTATCTACACTTCACGAAATCCTATTATGCTAGCCATAATTCTAGGAATTCTTAAAGCCGACTGCGTGTATGTTCCGCTTGATATCAAATATCCACTAGGCAAAATTAATCTGATTGCAACAAACGCTAACCTTCGTTTGATATTGACGACCAGTGACTTGGCTCCAACGTTAGGTAATTTCTTTGGAAACCAAAATTCTGTCTCAATCATTGATGCCGAAATGCTTCTAGAGACCGAATATTCTCCCCAAAAAACGTTTAAAGCCCCCTTAGTTCGCGATGCAGATAAGCGGCTGGCTTATATTATGTTTACCTCTGGAACGACAGGTGAGCCAAAGGGAGTCATTATTAGTCAACGCAATGTCATTAATTATTGTTACTGGTTTCAAGAAACCACTCATTTAAGTCCAAGATCTATCGTTGATTTTTCATCATCTATCGCATTTGACTTATCAGTGCCATGCACACTGGCTCCATTAATTGCAGGAGGGGCGATAGCAATTTGTTCCGAAGAAGAGAAATTTAATCCAAAGCAATATTTAGAGCACTTACAACGGTATGGAGTCACCCATACTGAACTTACACCTGGCTACGTTGAAATATTGCTTAATTATCCTGAAGAAATTCGCAAACTTAACAAGCTTAAATATTTAATGCTTGGAGCAGATACTGTTCATACAAATGAAGTCAAGCAGTGGCTATCCCTAGCTCCACAAACTCAAATTGTCAATGAATATGGTCCTACAGAAGCGACTGTTTCAGTCACTTCTTATTTTGTGAAACCAGATCTTCCCATTAATACCTCTACTATTCCTATTGGCAAGCCTGCTTTTAATTGTTCTTGTTATGTTCTTGATAAATTCAATAACTTATGCCCTTTAGGAATGAGAGGAGAATTGCATGTGTCCGGAGAACAAGTAGCACTTGGCTACTTGGATAAGCCTCAAACAACCGATGAAAAATTTATCAATTTACATTTAAGCAATCATGATCCGATACGTGTGTACAAAACCGGCGATGAAGTTTGCTGGAACTCAGATGGTCAGCTTATTTTCTTTGGCCGAAATGATTTTCAAATAAAACTTCACGGCTATCGTGTTGAATTGCCTGCTATCGAATCCTTACTTATGCAGCATGAATCTATTCATCAAGCAGTTGTGGTGCTTAAGAAAAGTATCAAAGAAAAATTCTTGCGTGCATATCTTGTTGTTTCTAGCAATGCCACTATTGTTTTAGATGAGCTGAAAGATTACTTAGCTAACTATTTGCCTACTTATATGATACCTAAGGAGTTTTATTTAGTTGAAAGCATCCCACTAAAAGAAAGTGAAAAAATTGATTTTGAACGCATTGAGAATGAAATAAACAAGCAATTACTTTCTCCTCCTACTGCTCAATTCGATAGGTTAACTCCGACACAAGAATACTGCCTAACTATTTGGCAGAGCGTTTTTAATAAGCAACCTATTCGACTAGAAGATGATTTTTTCGATTTAGGTGGGGACTCCTTAATTGCTTTGCAAATTATCACTTCTTTAAAAAATCATTATTCAATTCCCATTTCTCTAACTTGCTTATTTGAATGTCCAACAATCACCTCCCTTTCTCAAAAGATTGAGCAGTTGCTTAAACAACACTCGCCACAGAAACTCATGCTCAATTATGAAAGTACCCTGATAAAGCTATCAACAGGTACTTACCCTATTCCTATCTTCTTAATTCATCCTGTTGGGGGTTCAGTTTTTTGGTATCAACAGGTGGCAAAACAACTCGAGGGAAAATTCACCATTTATGGCATCCAAGATCCTAATTTGGAAGAAGATAAATACCCCTTTGAAAATCTTGAAGAAATGGCTGCATTTTATTTACAAGCCATATCTTCAGTGTATCAAGGTGATGAGTTTTGTTTAGGAGGGGCCTCTTTTGGTGCTACTGTTGCATTTGAAATGGCCTATCAATTGCAACAAGCAGACTTAAAAATTAAATTCTTAGGATTACTGGACGGTTGGGCGCATTATCCTTCAAGTTTAATGCAAGAAGAGACCTTGAATTTAATCTCTCACAATAAAGAGTGCTTAACCGAAGCACAACGTGCTCACTTTCAAAAACAGGAAGAATACAGAAAAAAATTGCTAAGCAACTATTCCATTCCTGCTCTTTCAGCCAATGTCACATTATTCAAAGCTCAGAAATTATGGAAAGGTTTTAACGAGATCAATGATACCTACAACGGCTGGCAAAGGTATGTTCAAGGGAAAATCACAGTACATCTTGTACCAGGCACCCATGAATCGATGTTTTTTCATCCTAATATCGAGAAATGGGCTCCTTTATTTTTGGAAATTTAATCTTATTTTTTTCTTTACCTTCACTTGGTTATTAATAAATGAACCCACATTTTTCAAATTGACATGGATTTAAAGCCTTAAAGTCTAGTCTTACGTCTGTAAGTGACAATCGTTCACAACCATCCAACATAAACCGGCTAATTTTACCTCTTGACTTAATAGGATGACTCATAAAATACACAGACAAGAGATAGTGGTCTTTATTGGTAGCGAGAATGATTTCAGCATACTTCTCTTTAAACTTATCTTTAGGATAATTAATACTATATAGCTCCCAAAATAAATGCTGCACCTTAAAATGCCGTTATTGTTGTTTCTCTCTAATCATGTTGTTAAAAAATTCTTTAAGCCGCTGGTACCGTAGTAATAATGCTCTTTATCCCTGTAACGTTTAAAAAATGTCTCGGACAATCGAACAAGAGGACTTTTTCAGCAAAAATATAAAATGGCCAAAAAACAGTTTTCAAAATGACATAGCGAATGACATCACTTTGAAGATATTGATAACTGAATTTGCGCTTCATCAGTTTAAAGCTATAAAAGGCAATGCTTGCTCGCCAAATCGCAATCACTAATCCAACAAGATAAATGGTGATGAGTAATCTATTTTGGTTTGTAATCAATTTTAAAAACAGATTAATATGCCATGAGTTGCCTAGATACGGGTTTGACATCAAAGGTTGCTCTTAGATTCAAATATATTCATTAAGTGATCGATATGATTTATTTAATAACTGAATCTGGCAAATTAATTCCTCTTAATTAACAGTGTTATCAATAGAAATTGTGAGGAAGTACCTCTACTATTTCACGAAAATATTTCTCTCCTAAACCTCTTGTGCCAACTCTAAACGCATGTAATGAAGCTTATCACTTATAATTTTTGCCTTCAGAAATTTTTTATAAAACTCAAGCGCTTCAGTATTTTCCACAAGCACAACACCTTCAATTCGCCCACAGTTTTTTTGCTTGGCAATTTCTTTAAGTTTGTCCATTAATAGGGTTGCACCTCTCATGCGACGATATGGCTTTTTGATAAAAAGATCATTCAAATAAAGGTTTGCTAAAGAGTTTGCGGTGAAATTGCGGTAATCTATCGAATAGTTAGCAAAACCTGCTGGCTGATTATCAATCAAAAGTATTAAAAAATGGGCCAATGGCTTTTCACCAAAAATTGCCTTCCTAAACTCTTCTTTTGAATATTTAAAACGATGGAGGACTCCCTGTTCTTCTAGATCTTCTCGCATAGAATCATAGATAAAGTCAAAATCATCGATTGTGGCAAAGCGTATCTTTTTTTGCATAAAGAACTCAGCTTTAAGAAAGAGTCGATTATATCAGACTCTTAAGAATGACCAAGTTTGAATTTAGTATATTTGTGATACCATTACAGCGTTATTGGATTAAAGAAGATTAGTAGTCTAAATGCTTTTTTCTACTTAAGAGATTTTAATTATCTAGATGCATTCTTCTTACTCTCACTTGTTTTTTGGTTGAGTTTATTCCTTTTCTAGTCATTCCAATGGGTGTCTTCAGATAAAATATGCTCAGCTAGAATCCGTGGTGCACTTCTTCACTTTAGGAGTAATTTTTTTTCTATATTGCAAGAAGTAACTTAAACGATCGCGTAACATTTAAATGGTTTTTAATTGCAAATATTTTCCTGCTTTTAAATGACCTTACTTTTTATTTTGGAGTGTATCTCTTCCAAAAACTATATTTTATCAAACTCTTTTTTAATATTTATTTTGGGGTACGCTCCATCCCTAATTTGGATTTCTGTATTATAAGATTTATGATTGATCTGCGGCTCCTATTATTCGACATTATAAGAAAAGTATAAAATCCTAAGACTGAAAATCGACTGTCTATTGATGATTTGGAAGGAAGGAATCTAAGTTCTATATTAAAAGGATTTTTTTTACCCTAATAAAATCATTCCTTTTGGGTCTAATATTTCTAGTAGATAAAGCAAACAGTCCGATTGATCAATTATTGAATGATAATTTTTACCAAAATCCCGCGAAATCAATCAAATTAAAATTTAATTTTCTTGCAGGCAATATATTTATTAAACCGAAATTAAATTTTACAGGAATAACTTCCCTTGGCTTTGGGAAAACAACCAGCAAGCCCCATGACTCTCTACCTTACATACTGACAGCCTATCGAATTACGGAAAGATTTGTTTTAGGAATAAATCAATATGGGTTAAGTCTATTTTTTATTATTCAGAGTGGCCTCTTTTAAGTGCTAAATTGTAACAAGTTAAAAGAGATGAAACAGTTATTTAAACACTATCGAGCTTGGGTGTTGAGTTATCATCATTGCTCAACAAGTAATCGATTCTTAGCTTATGAGCCCTGGTAAAGAATGAATATTCACTCTGTTGTGTTTGTCTATTATCTTGATCTTCTCGTTTATCATCTTGTTCTTCTACAACAATCTCACGTCTAGTAACTTCATCCTCATCCGTAGTAACTTCATCCTCATCCGTAGTAACTTCATCCTCATCCGTAGTAACTTCATCCTCATCCGTAATAGATTCATATCGACAGTTCATTGTCGTTGATGATATTTGCATTTCTTGTTTCGCTACAAGCGATTTAAGTTCTTCTATTTCTTTTCTTAGACTTTCAATAAGTTCATCTTTTGATGCTATTTGTGCCTCTAAGTTTTTTATTTTAGCAACCAAGCCTTTTAAATTGTTGGAAGGGTTCTTTTTAGTGATATGACGAGTAACACCTGGGTTTTGATTTGTCTTTTTCTTTGTTTCAGCTAAGGCTGGCGCTGAAACTGAACGAACTTGCACAGATTGCGTTAGAAGAGATTGTACAGGTTGGGCTGAACCAGTTTGAGATTGTGTGGCCTTAAATCGAGCTATCAAAGCCGGATGAGAACATTTATGCTGTTTTTGGTATTGATATAAACTTGAATAACCGTCTTTTTCTGCTACCTGGCTGGCTATATGTAAATCATGGACTGTGAGTCCATTCTTGTCCTTAGACTGCCAGTCGCTTTTCGCTGATAAAAGGTTAACGCATTCAGTATGACCAAAGAAAAATGCCCACATCAAGGGAATTGATTTGTCCTGATTAGCTAAATTTGGATCAGCATTTTTTTCTAGTAAGGTTTGCAATAGCGATGGTTTGTTATGATGTACACAGATGGATAGGGGAGTGCCATACATTATCGCTCCATCTTTACCTCTAAACTGAGTTGGCTGATTTACATCAATTCGTTCAAATTCAAGCAATAATTTGACTACATCTTCTTTCCCCAAAGAGAGCGCCAATCCTAATGCTGTGAGCTGTTTATAGCATGCATTACCGGAAATAATTCTTTGCTCTTTTACTTTTTTAATTTTTTCTAAATCATTTTGTGCAATTGCATTAAAAAATTCAATAATAATATTGGTCATTGGTCAATTCCGACTTAAAAAAGCTTAATAATAGATAATTAATGCTATTTTTGTACAACGAAAATTTGACTATGTCTGATTCCTGAAAGGAATGGGTTTATACTAATGTTGGAGTTATATTTTCTTGCACTGGTTACTTCGCCAGATTAGACTGCTATCGCGATCTTTATTTCCTGTTCAAAATTTTGCAAAGTTATTGAGCCCTCATAAATGGTTAGCCTTGATTGTTTTTTGAGCTAAGCAACAAAGCCGTCAACTCTGTAACATTGGAACAACTTGGTGTTGATTATCCGAGCTCGCTTGTTCTTCAAGTTGTAATTCTTGACCGATAACGTCCTTTGTTCTTACTTCATATGAAGGCGACCTGGGTTAGTCAGATCCATCAGACCACATCAGGCATTCCAAATTGAAAAAGTTAAATTCCAAATACTCAATGTACTCATGCTTTATTTAGTGGTTAAATATTAATCTAAAAATCAAAATATAGATTTTAAAGTATTCAGATGAGGAAAGAAAAATACTGTAACCACGCTCTAAAAATCAAACCTTGTAAAAAATGAAATAATTGTCAGGTTGTAAAGAGCTAATACGCAATACAGTTCTATTATTTTAAAGGAGTGACAGGGTCTTTCGCGATATTTTGATGAGATTTGAGTAATGATCAGCAGCTTACGTTGGGATTTACAAAAAGGAGATAAATGCTCTTGAGTGTGCGAATGCTGGATGTGCAATCCCAGAACGTAAATGACATCGCAATCAGCATGGAATCACATAAAAAATTGTATACTGTTAGATTGATATTTTTGTAATAAAACGATTAATTTTTATTCTCGAGTTTTAAGTTATGACCCAACTATCAGAAAAGCATCAATTTGTTCTAAGTTTTATAAAAGATAACGTGGAGTTTTTTGCTGCTCCTTTATGGAACCAATTTCTTTTTAAGGAGTGGGGTAAAGATGTTCCGCTCATAGCTCATTTCTCACAACAAATGCACGAACAAGATGTCATTGAAGATATAAATGAATACCAAGAAGCTCTAATTGGCAAAGGGAATTGTGATCGACATAACAGTTTGCTGTATGGTAGTGATGCTCGTATTATTCAATTATTAAAAAAGAGTGACAAATTGGTGGATTTTCTATATTCATTTTCCGAAAAAGAGAGTTTATGCTCCATTTGGGATGAATATTACGGCTCTCATCCTCAAATTGTCCCTCAAAAAAAGACTATTACTCAATCTAACTCTAATCTTGCCATTTCATCTAGTCCATCTACTTCAAACGCAACCCAAAAACTAGTTGCGCAAGACTTTGGGCTGGTACAGATTTGTAGACTATTTGAGACCAATTCAGGTGGTTTAGAATTTTTTTCTTCTATTGCCCTAGTTTTTGATGATGAAGGACACGCACTTTCCTTTAGAAAAGCACTTTGGGATAAATTTGAGCAAGAAAAAGTCTATTCCATTAATGTTGCCTACTCTAATTTCAATAAACAAGTCTATCCAACTCAGTTCATTTTTAGGGTTATTGCGTGCGCGAATAGCGATATCGCTTTTCAGATAAGAGAAAATGAGCTTAATTCTGGCGATATTCTACTTGAAGAATTAGAAAAATTAATCGATCTAAAAGGTGTTTCTCAACATGATACCGATTACTATGGACGAATTAAAAACAAAGCTATATCTAATGGCGGAAATTTAACTAAATTTTCAGTACTTTTCCAAGAACCAGTTCTCATAAAAGCTAATGTCACTGTTGCAGATCCTGTGAACGAGTCAAGAGAAATTACTCCGTAAAAACAAAAATTATAAGTTTGTTAAACAAACTTATAATTTTTACAATATTAAAAACTACTTTCTATAGACATTTCTCTTTCCTTCAGTCATTTAAATATTAATTATGTTAGTTTAATCTTAGGCCAAAATTTTTGTTGTTTTTCTTGAGAGTTACTAGATGGAACAAATTGAAGCTATTATTATTGGAGCGGGGGCTGCTGGCTTGATGTGTGCAATTGAAGCAGGCAAACGCGGTCGCAAAGTTCTGATTCTAGATCATGCCAACAAAGTGGGTAAAAAAATTCTTATGTCCGGAGGAGGACGTTGTAATTTTACCAACTATTATATCGAACCCCATCACTATTTCTCTCACAATCCTCATTTTTTTAAATCCGCATTGAGTCGTTATACTCAATGGGATTTCATTGAGTTGGTAAAAAAACATGCTATTCCTTTTCACGAAAAAACGTTAGGGCAATTATTTTGTGATAATAAATCAAAAGATATTGTAGATATGTTGCTTGTTGAGTGTGAGAAAGCAGGAGTACTAATTCATTTAAATACAATTATAGAGAAGATCCAACTCATGGATACATCTCATTTTAAAATTCACGCCAGCAGAGGTACGTTTCTATGTAATTCATTGGTCATCGCCACTGGCGGCTTATCCATTCCTACTATGGGCGCAAGTCCCTTTGCTTATAAAGTTGCCGAGCAATTTGGAATAAAAGTCTGGCCAACCAGGGCAGGACTTGTTCCTTTGACCTTGGATGTGATTGATAAAGAAAAATGTTCCACTCTTTCTGGTATTAGCATTGACAGCAAAGTTAAAAATGAACGCAATGAATTTAGAGAAAATATTTTATTTACTCATAGAGGTTTAAGTGGTCCTGCTATTTTACAATTATCCTCGTATTGGCACCCTGGAGAACCCATCAGTGTTAACTTTTTACCCGGGCAAAATCTTTTTGAGGATTTAAAAAAAGCGCGTCTTGAAATGCCTCAAAAACAATTAAATTCTATTCTATCGATGTATTTACCCAAACGATTAGTAGAGGTGTTCATTCCGCCAAGTCTTGCTGAAACAAAGCTTTCAGAATTATCCAATCGAGAGATGACTACAATCGCACACCAACTACATAGTTGGATTGTAAAACCTAATGGTACTGAAGGTTATAGAACTGCAGAGGTCACTATAGGAGGAGTAGATTGCAATGCAATTTCTTCGAAAACCATGGAAGCAAATGACGTTCCGGGATTGTATTTTATTGGCGAAGCGTTGGATGTTACAGGCTGGTTAGGCGGATATAATTTTCAATGGGCCTGGTCTTCTGGTTGGGCAGCTGGCCAGGTCGTGTAAAATACAAAGTTACACTCTAAGCATTGCTAGACCAGATTTGCTTTTTTGGTCGTCGGGGTTTAAAGACGCCCTAGTTGTAATGCGATTCCATAGGGTATTACCAAGCTTGTCTTTAGCTTGATACAAAAGCATTTCGCTATTCTGCTCGTTATCTTTTTCAAGCTGCACCTGCCCTGTCATAACATTGACACAAACATCAATATTATTACCAAGAAAACCTGGGTGCCATTTTCTCGGTAAAGCTATTTTAATTATATTTGTAGCTTTGTAGGCCAATCCTATGGATACCAAGGCCATTAATCGTGATTCAGGGCCGAGAGCACTGCAAGCCCAAACAGCTGCAGCTGTGGCCATAGCAAAACCCGCAGTAAGCCGATAATCTGTATGCGTGTAAGGAATTTTCCTTCTATTCAATTCAGCATAAATTGGAGTAGATATCGTGGTAGAGTTAAACAAGGGGTTACCATAATCCCCGCCATACATACGCGCTGTAACTTGACCGGGCCCCATCCCCTCTAATTCTTCTATCATGGTTAAGGTTACCCGAGCCGCGACCAAGGGAGTATCTATATGGGCGACAGCTATTCCTGCAGGTGATTCTAAAACAACTATCACACAAGTTTGTGCCCCTGGTGAAATAATAAAATCTTCAGGTTTCGCAGTACGTTTACTTCTAATGGTATAAGTACCAATAGGTACGATGGTTGATGTCATGTAGTTAAATAATCACCTTGATTTTTAAAGCGCTAATTGGATTTTGTCCTCAACTGAGAGTCAATTTTATCATAGCAATTCGCAGCACACCATTCATGTTGACTCCTTAGCCCGAATCATTGATCCTAAAAATTGGTTGAGCTTTTTGGCTCTTTAAGAATCAGTTGTGATTAAGCTCGTTTTGCCTCGTCCTCTGCTGAAAAAAACGGCAGAATAGCTGAGGCTAAATAATGGCGGTAGATGCGTTTTTTTGGTCGAAGTATGAATTCACCCGCTTTTTTCATCACATCAGAGGTAATTCGATAAAGACCAAGTGAATTATAGATTTCTTCTGCTTTTTTTATGAGGAGGCTCCGCGACCTCATCGGATAAAGGGAGTGCTCCATAAAATAATCCGGGTTGCGCAGCGTACAGTACCGCAAATTTTTTAGAAGCTTTCTCTGCTAAATTTACCCACTGCTCCTTTTCGCTATCTTGGGTTACATCAATCATTTTCTTCGACATTTTATAGATAGAAAAAGACTGTTTCCAATTTGCTGTTTTAAAACCACGCTCCATAATATTCATTATCATGCAAAATACAGCTTCCCAAGCATCAGGGGTAATATATTTTTGGCATTCCGTATACGATTTATGAAATGAACTGATATCCTTAGCCCAACGAGAAATGGAGAAGCTTATAAGGGCTTCAGGCGTTTTAATCGCTTTTGAGAGATCTAGTGGAATGAACTCAAAGTAAACTAGAACATTAATAGGTGGATCATTTAATACATCTGTTTGTAGTAGACCCGATTTAATTAATTCATGTAGTTGGTGAACAACATCTAAAACTTGATTTCTATACCAATTTTCAAAAACAAACTTATGAATAGTAGGTCGGTTTGTAATTGGAAGATTTTCAGCGAAATTTGGATTTAAAAACTCCCCATAAAAATGCATAGGCATGTTATCCATATCTTCAGCCGATATCCAATCATGGGTAACTAAGTACTTTGCTTCTGCTGTTCTCGTTAGGATTTGCCTTAATTGATTTGACGAATTTGAAAACAGCATCATGTATTTTATACACGGAACAAGTGAATGAAAAATATTGCATTGACGTAGAATTTTATCATTAACATATGCCCAGGCTGTTTTTACATCTGGGTCTGCTTGAAAACGTCCTAAAGAATAAGTTAACTGGGTTAGGGTTTCATGCGGGCAGCTCCTTAAATAGGCTTCCGACAATGTTAGCGATAAATTGAAATAATCAATTAATTTTTTCATACCGGGGATGAGGGCATCATCAGGGGGTAACTTATTTAAACAAGTCTTTACGAATCTAAGGAGATGTCGTTTATAAAATCGCTCTGAAATTATATCCCTAGACTTGTATTCTAAAAAGGGTAAATGTCTGCCACTAAAGACCAATGTTGTACTATTATCACCAGAGCAAGCGGCACTATCGCGTGATATGCCATATAAGCTATCATAATTTGCATCAGAGGCTATACGAAGTGTAAAGACTCTGATTCTAGCTTTCTCCTCTATATCTTGTGAGGCGTCTCTGATGAACGCAATTTCGTTATCACACCTTATTAAGCCTGTATCTTTTAAAAAAGATCTAATTTCATTCTCATCTACTACATTGTTAGGTAGTAGAAAATCACATAAACCTGCTTCACCATGAGCTGCAACATTACTTGCAATAAACATTCTGGCTGTTTGTGTATTTTGAATATATCCAGGCATAAAATGATGGGTTCTGAGATATATCTCAATCGATTCTTGGCTTGCTGGCTCTGTTGATCTTAAAAGATGCGAAATAAATCGACCTTCCTCTTTCTCTAATCTTAAGAGAATCGATTCAGGGGAATGTTGGGTAATTTCATCATTAATTTCAATCCCCGCCGCTATACTATTGTCGGTTGTTGGTAAACCCATTAATAGATTTGTGAATAGAGGGTAATGCCTATATTCAGGATTTTTATCCATCCCGTATTGTAGACATTGTATAAAAGGTAAATCAAATTCATCGGTTTTTTCGGTTAAGAATTGTTCTAAAGGCTCAACCACTGCGGCCGAGACTTCTATTATACCAATTGACCTTTGGAGGTAATCTACTAAATCAGCATTTTCTTCTCTTTCTAGCCACTCAACAAATTCACTTGGTTCTTCTTCTGCAAAATCTTCTTCATTACAAAATATCCAATATTTGTCGCAAAATTTATGTCCGTTTTCTGTAAGATCGTTAATAACATAGTCTATGCATCCATCTTCTTTTGAATCAGAGGTAAAATCGGTTTGTAATAAAATGGTTACTGTATAACCGTAAGGTTCTAATAGTTGTTTGAGCCAAGCACTAAAATGCTTGGCGTGCATATAATCCCCCACGCCGTCACTCATATTCAGGACTACGATAGTTAAGTTATTTTTATCGCGTGCAGAGGGTATGAAATTAAAGCTGTTGAATATGCTCCAATTTGCTGATGGATATAATTCTCTTAGTTGCTCAAGTCTAGTGTCATAGGATTTCACCCGTATACTATAACATAATTTTCCGTTTAGTGCAGAAAAAATGGGACTTAACGGTTAAACTTTATAGAGTGTTAAAAACTGTTTTTTGATGTACATAATTAATAGAGGGACACGTTTCTTTGGTCACAATTAATTATTAAATAAATCAGTTATTTTATTTGCATAAAAATCGGTTGACTATTTTCTTTATTCGATGATTTCAATGAAATAGCTTTAAGCAGTATCGGGCTACCGGAAGAATAGAAAAACGATGCTTTTTGGAATTAATTTGGTTAATAAAACAAAAAAATTTATATCAATATAGTTATAATAATATAGCATCGGATTATATATCCAATATTACACAATCGGAACAAATTAATCATTAACATATTAAAATTGCTCTAATTTAAGCAAACTGTAAAAACCGTAATTTTAAGATCCTCGGGGGAGCGATTGAGAAAACTAGTTATAAAAATAAATCCACTATACTCATTAAGTAAGTTGTAGCTGACTATTGTAATCTCTTACGTATTGTTCTCTTGCTTTAGCCCATATTGTCAAAAAATGAGCATTTTTATCTAAGCTTGGCTTAGAACCTCTTGAAAGAAATTCACAATTAACAGAGACAATAAATTCAAGATTTGGGGAACTAAGAAGGTTTTTTACATTATGTGTCAATGACTTATTTCTATTAATTAACTCTTGAAGATCCTCCAATACATTACCTATATCGCCGCTACGATTTTTTGTATAAGCTTTTGTGAGAGCATCCTCCGGTAATACATTGTTATAAAAATCAATTTCTAATCTTTTGTTATTTTTTCCCAAATATTTGAGGAGATAAATCAATCCATCCCACAATGAAATGTCTTCAAATCTTTTTCTCGCCATGGTACAAGTCATCAGATGGAGCTCAATATCAGCCTACTCCATAACACAACCTAGAAATTTTATCTGATTATTTAGATTCAGTCGTTCAAGATTTTCTGGAAGGTTATTGGCAATACAAATAACGTCTTTATCACTAAGACAATTTTCTGCAAAAGAAAGAACCTTTAAGGTTTTATTATTGTTTAAACCATTCATTATAATTTCGATATCATCGGTACTGAAACCCTCACCGGTTTCTTCAAATGCGAAGCTTGTTAAAGATGTATTATTTCTCTTAACATCGAATTTAACGCTTTCAGGCAATCATGTGTTGCGGGTTATTCTGATATATCTGGTACAGCTACGTTACTTAATTTTAATTGTGTCAAATGATTGTTACCAGTACCTCAAGTTGCGCGAGTGCCTCAAAAATGCAAGCTAGGTGATTAATTCGTAAGGAATCAAAGCCAACGGATTGAGAAATAGTTAATTCTGTAAGATGACAATTCCTTTTCAATGCATCAGCTAAATCTTATGCTTTTCTTTAGCTTAATCTTTTCTTTTATTTATGCTTTAATCAAAGTTGCACTCAAAATTACAAACCATCAATACACGATTATCTATTCCTTTTTAATAATAGGTTCATATAGTTTGTTACAATTTCTGCCCATGCGAATTAACGTTTTTTCATTAGGAGAAATTGATACCTTTTATCTACTAATGATTATTCTAATATTTACTCATTTAGGATCATGCTTGCTATTGATGCGACTTAAAAGCCTTGGAATCTGATAGCGAGAAATACCCATTTTCTTATATTTCAGGATTGATGATACTGATAGTTACAATGGTAACCACTTTTAATGAGGGCTAACTCATGAAACATATTTGCGTATATCTTGGTTCCAAGGACGGTAATAAAGAATGAAATGCCTATTCAACACTCACTAAGTACCGATTATGTTATTCACTGGGGTAAGTTTCACGTCGTTAATTTTGCGATTTAGTTTGATTATAACTTAATAAATATGATACAATTTCGTCGTTTTTGTGAAATAATTTGTCATTCCCAAAAGCTGCGATGTGTCTTCTCCCCAATGGATTACTGAGGAGGACTGATACTAATTCAAGTTTCCATTATGAAACGGGTGCATCGCCCTGATAGAAGCATTAGGCTTTTTCAAGGCGATTACCTATCGATCGAACTATCCCTTATTTTCTAAAGCCTAATCTATTGATCATAAATAGAGGGCGCTCTCATGTTAACAGAAGAAATCATTAACACATATTATACCATCGGAAGTAACGGACTCGATTTGTCGAAAATGGAAGACGATATAGATGATAATGATGTATTGAATGTTCTTATTCCATTTTTAACAAGCAACCCTTCCATCAATTTTGTTAATTTAGCAGGACACAATGTTCGCCGTGATGGACTTAGAGCATTGGTTAATTTTCCTAATCTAAAGGGTCTTGATCTCTCGTTAAATGATTTGGGCAATAAGGGGGCTCGAATTGTAGCAACCACAACAACTTTAGAATATGTTGACTTATCCGATAATGGGATCAGTCGAGCAGCAAAAGACTTGGCAGCAAATAAGACGATTAAGATCCTAAAGCTTTATTACAATGACTTGAGCGATGAAGATGCAAAAGCATTCGCTGACAATGATGTCCTTGAAGAGCTGAATCTAGCGAGTATTGGTGTTGGTAATGCTACATTACTGGCACTAGCAAAGAGAAATAAGTCTCTAAAAAGATTGGATATTTCGAGTAATGAAGAAAACATTACTAATACTGGTATCCTTTTTTTTAGGAAGAACAACACGCTCGAGGAATTATATTTACAAGATACTGAAATAGAAGATTTAGCTCTTGAAGTTTTGTCAACCATGACTAAGTTAAGGAAATTAGATATATCCAACACTGGGATAACTAATAAGGGGATCATTTTTTTTAAGAACAACAGCGTTATTGAGGAATTAGACATACATCGCACCGAAATAGAGGATGAATCCCTTGAGGCCCTAGCAACCATGCCTAAATTAAGGCGATTAAATTTATCCTATACGGGAGTTACCAGTACTGGTCTGCTTTATTTTACAAATAATGCAACTATTGAAGAATTCAATCTACAGAAAACTGAAATTGAAGATGAAGCCCTCGAATCATTAATAACAATGTCTCAATTAAGTAAGTTAAACGTAGCTAGCACTGGAATAACAAGTAATGGTATAAGTCATCTAAGAGATAATAAAACTCTTGAGCAACTGGATTTACAAGGCACTAAAATCGACGACACAGCCTTTGAAACGTTGGCAACTCTCAGTAAATTAAAAATGATCAATGTATCTAAAACTAAGGTGACCGGCGAGGCTGTAACAAAATTTCGAGCAGAACATCCAGGCATTGAAATCGTGGCGAACGATTTATTAGAGAATGGAATAGAAGAAGAAAAAACAGAAGCAACGGTAAGTGAGCCTCCGTCAAAGAAAATTAAGCTCTCTGAAACAGCGTATTCGTTTATAGTGGAATGGCAGTTACCTAATAACACTGGTGAAGAAGATGATGTGGAAAAGGAATCAAGTCCATATTCTTCACCAAAAGGATAAGAACCGGATGTGATTGAAAATTATCCAAATTAGTTGATTTAAAAAGGTACTGCTCTATGACAAAAACTGACTTTTTTTCTCCACTACCCCAAGAAGTTTTGGTGCGCATCTATTCCAATCTAGGCCTTAAAGAACTTTTAAGCGCCTGGCACACTGGTGGAAAAATTCAGCAAAGAGCGATAGAGGATGTTTTATTTAAAAAAAATGAGATCGAATTTTACTCAAGTCAAATCCAGATATTAACAATACTCTCCAACGTGCGCTCGATTTTTAATGGTGATGATAACTATTTGCATGCCTTAGGAAAAAAATTCGCTGCAAAGATGAAAAATCCCCAATTAACCTTGGCGGATCGATTGCGAGGGTTAAAACTGATTGGAGCCATTTGGCACGTTCATCCGGATATTACGCTGATAGTATCCAAACTTTATGATCAAGATCCCGGAGTTTGCCAAGCATCACTAAATAGCTTAGCAGCCATAGTCCCTGCTTTAGAGGAAAAAGCGCTAGCTGCTCTTGTTGAACCCGTCATCAATAAACTCAGTGATCCAAATTGGAAAGTGCACCAAGCCGCATTGAATTGTCTAACAGCTATAGCCCCAGTTTTGAAAAAAGAAACTCTAAGAACTCTTGCTGAACCAGTTACAAACAAACTCAATGACCAAAATGGGGATGTTCGCTATTCAGCTTTAACTTGTTTAGCAGTTATAGTACCTACTTTAGAGAAAGAAACGCTAATAGCTCTTATAGAGCCTATTAAAAATAATCTAAATGACCCAAATCCGGATGTTTGCCAAGCAGCATTAAATTGCTTAGACGCCATGGCACCTGCTTTAGAGAAAGAAAGATTAGCAACGCTTGTTGAACCTGTTAAAAACAAACTCAATGATCAAGATTTGTTTGTTCGTTCTAAAGCATTAAATTGCTTAGCAGCCATGATACCTTCCTTAGAGAAAGAAACGCGAGCAACGTTTTTTGAACTTGTTACCAACAAACTCAATGACAAAAATTTGCATGTTCGACAAACAGCATGTCACTTTCTTGTCTTTTTATTAGCCAATCCTGAGAACGATCTAAAAATAGAAATAGATAGTGCTTCACTGAATACAAGTGAATCATTACTTATTCATGTTGTTTCTGACTGGATTAACCAAATTCACAAAGTTTCAATTCAGGCAGAAGTGGCAATGCAACAAGAAGAGAATCCCCTAATAAATAGGCTTTGAGATTTCACCCCTCTTCCCCTAACCCTCTCAAGTATGTGGGAGAGGATTTTGAATCTAAACCTATAACGAGATTTGATTTAATTGATATAAAAGGTACCGTTCCATGACAAACACTGACTTTTTTTCTCCATTACCCCAAGAAATTTTAGTACGTATCTATTCCAATCTAGGTCTTAAAGAACTTTTAAGCGCCTGGCACACTGGTATAAAAGAAAGTAATAACATCAAATTGCTCACTAAAGATAATATTACTAGCATCCATAGTTAAAAAGCTTAGATTGCTTTGGATACTATATTTTTTATATGCAAAATCAATCATTTGCTCAGAAATATCAATGCCAACCACACAGCCTCGATGAGCAAGCTTGGCCATTTCATTTGTAATCAATCCATCCCCACAGCAAATATCTACACATATGACAGCTGCTGCAGAAATTAAAGCTAGCTTTCATTTCAAAATTGAAAATTATTTGGACATTATGAATTTCTTTTGAAAAAATGCTTATTTGTTTATTGAGGTGTCTTATGCCGTTTCAAGGTAGTTTTATTAGAAATGCAAATAAGGTTTTGAAAAAAATGGAGCCAGGCGCACCGTTACTTGATGAAGAGGGAGTTTGCGCAGGAAAAGAGATTGCAGCTTAGGGAATTTTTAACTAAAACAATTAGTCTATCTCCTGTCCATGAACAATATGGCCAAATATTACAAGATGCCTTATCCGTTGCTTTGAGAGCAAAAGATATTGACACTGTTGAAGCTCTATTAGCATCAAATTTTGAGGTAAATTATTTTCATTTAAGTATTGCCATAGTCCAAAAAAAACCAGCCCTTACTTGAAACAATCATTAAAACCTTTAAAGATCAAAATATTAAATTGGATTTTGAAGCTTGCAGATTCTGTCTAGAAACAGTTTGGGCGGAAAAATCGGACTTTTATTGAGGGATATTTTGGATTTTTTAAAACCTCATCTACTGGAAAATCTTCTATTAGAACTGAAAAGCATTAATTCACCTTCAGAGATATCAGAGTTATTATTTTTTCGAATATTAAATGAGTATAATTGCAAGTATAAAAAAGATGGAAACTTGGATGTGGATTTTATGAACATCGTTGTAAAAAAAGCCAATGAATCGGGCTGTCTGGAAAAACTTGAAGCTTCCGGATTTTTTAAACTGGATAGATCAGAGTACCGTTGCTGGTTTTTAAATCTTTCTTTGTTCCACAAAGAAGACATGGAATTAAGAAGGCTAGTGGAAAAAATTGCAATCAAGCAATACAATCCAGCCTCAATAGCAGGTACCTTATTTTCAAGATTTAATGGTCAACAGATCCAACAAGATATTGTTTCCCCGATTGCCGTTCCAAGCTAATCATGGAATGGAGGTTTGTGAGCACTATGGAAGTGCGCCAAACTCGCTTTCTTTCCTGGTGAATGCATGTGGGGCGGAACATATAAAGAACTTAATGACTCTGAAAAAATTTGGGATAGGATTGCAAGGGAAAGAACTAGTCAAGAGCTCAGCCATTCGAGACCAAGCATTACAAAATCTTCCTTGGATAACTGCCATCGCATTCATGTAAAATAAAATTTCTTAAGTTCTATTATAAGCTGTTGAATATGATTATCTTAAAAGAACCATCATGCCAAGATGAGAAAATATTCCTTGGAACAATGCAAAAAAGTCAAGATTTTCATTTCCCTTTCATTGCTGCACCTAAAACATCAGATGAGTTTCAAACCTATTTAGAAAAAAGCAAAAAAGACAGCGAAAGGTACTTTATTGCCTGGGATAACAATAACAACATTATTGGTGTTTTTAATGTCAGTGGCATTATGCGCGGTGCGTTTAAAAGCGCCTATCTTGGCTACTATGCCTCAATCGATTACGCAGGCAAAGGTTTAATGAGTCAGTCATTAAAACTAGTTCTAAAGGAAATCTTTACTACCTTAGAACTTCACCGAATTGAAGCGAATATCCAACCCACTAATACTCGCTCAATACATCTTGCTACAAGAAACGGCTTTCTAAAGGAAGGATTTTCTCCTCGTTACTTAAAAGTTTATGGCATCTGGCAAGATCATTTACGTTTCGCTTTAACTGCTGAAGATTGGTTATCGAATCAGTAATGAATCAAAAAACCAATATATTTATTTGAAAGTATGGTAATCGGTATAAATTCCATGCAAAACTTTCTTCACATCCGTACCTTTTAATTGGCCAACATAAGGTCTTCCAAAATGCCCATCCTAAGGCTCGCATCCACGTATCATTATCCAATTGCACTGCATCTTTAAATATACTTCTTTCTTCATTGGTAAAAAAATTCCACCCTAAATCGTAAAGCTGATCAGGTAGTAAAACTGTATTTTAGGCGCTTTAATTAAAAATTTGGGATAGTTTATCGGGCCAAGAATTAGTATCTGATCCAAAGGTTCCAACTTAAAATAAACTTTTGAAATAAATCCATCAGAATTAGGGGGGCATATTCCAATCCCTTGATATATTGCTTATTCCTAATAGATAAGGGTAATTATTGACTATCTGTCGATACAATTTGTAAAGGGATTTTATATATCGACTGGAAATGCTTAATAATTTCGGGCCAATTGTTTTTATTTGAGGTTTTTAGCTTAGTTGCAATAAGATGAATCATCCATCTTGTATTATCTTGGATCGTACTATACATCGTGACCCCTTCTTGGATTTGTAACACATATTCCGTGTCTCCTATTTTTTGCAAAGCAAATATATCTGGCAACCAATAATTTAAAAAAAATTGCACTTGCCTTGACTTAAGTCTTCTTTTTGCTCCTTCGAAATTTTTAACCCATCCATTTTTAGTATTTTAGCTTTAGGTCTATCAAGAGGCTGAATCGAATCAATCACCTCATTCCCTAAAGGTGGAGGATTATTTTTTAGCAGCTGTTGAATAACAGCAAAATTACCATTTACAAATAAGCGATTTATTGTTAATCGATTCAAATCAATAAAGTGGAAGAAAACAAAGTAAAAACCACCCAAAATTAATAGGGATATTGCTATTGCCAACGTGACTGTTTTGACATAAAGATTAGACGTGCTTATTTCCAGGAATCAGATACGAATACATATCCTTTTTTATGAATTGTTTTTATCCGATAAGGCTTTTTACCATCATCATTCAACGCTTTTCTTAAACGTGATATTTTTAAATCGATACTCCTCTCAACTCCATCATATTCACGCCCATAAAGAGCATACATAATGCTATTTCTACTAAGCAACTTATCATGATTCTTAACTAGCAATGCAAGAACTTCAAAGTCACTAGTACTTATTGAAATTTCTTCATCAAAAAGATGAACACTCTTATTACTAAGATTGATAGAAAAATTTCCAAATTGAAATTGATTTTGATTATTAACTAAATTAGGTCTACGTAACAATGCTTCAATTCTTGCTTTTAAAACCTCTTCTGCTACAGGTTTAGTTAGGTAGTCATCTGCTCCTAAGTTTAAAGAGGATACTTCACTTTCAATATCATTAACTGCCGTTAGCATGAGTATTTTCCCCGAATAATCATCTCTAATGGTGTGACATATCTGATCGCCATTCATGCCAGGAAGCATTATATCTAATATTACTATCTCAGGTTGCTCACGAAGAATGCGATAGACAGCCCTATCACCACGTTTTTCAATAGATACTTCATAACCTGCGTCTAGTAAGCTTTCTTTGAGGTAATTTGCTAACTTTAAGTTATCTTCTACAAGCAATATTGATTTATTTTTCATTCTTACTTTCTAAGCCCCTTTAAATAGAAAAATTTTTCTTAAAAATTCGGTCAGTGATGCTATTTAAGTTAAGTTTTACATAGATATCGAAACTTAAGCAAACATACGGAATGTATGTACATTTTATATACAAACACCTTTTTTTATCTCGATACAATTACAAATAGGTGAATGTTATGGAGTGTAAAAATGCTAACTGACACGAGAAGTAAGAAAGAAAACAGAAATGATGAACGATCAAAATCTATTGATAACAATCCATGCGGTATGTGCCGTGCTTTTGGCTTACCCATCTGCAAAGGCCATGGCAGCAGTGGAGGAGGTGATGAAGCCAAAGATGAAAGCCAAAAAAATGATAAGGCCCCTATTCCAAAATATGTACCTACAAATATAGAAGTTAAAGGATTATCTTCTTATTTAGAAAATAGTGAAGTTTGGAATTCTGAAAATGATTTCCTTTATTATTTTAATAATGATTTGGCTGTAATTTCAATTGTATTGGATTCAGCTAGAGGATTAATCCATTTTAAAGGCAATGAATTTCTTAGTGCTAACAGTAAAAAGGATCTAAATGAGCTTTATGACAAGATTGAAGATGAGCTCAAAAAGTTTACTGATGAGATAAATGCAAAAGAAATTAGCATCTCAAGGGAAGGGAATAATTTAAAAATTAATATTCCCGATCACATTTTATATGATCAATTTGTCACTAGGGTTCTGAATAAAAACCTTATTCCTAACAACAACTATTATGCAGATCTTAACTATAAAGCCAATCCACATTTTGAACAAAAAATTGGTGAGAAAAATTCTGCTTATTCTTCTTATAAATTACCAAACCCATTTGATATATCAAAAGGTCCACGGCCTACAAGTGACTTTAAATAATTAAAATGGACCTAAAGTCATTGATAATTTTGCAACACATTCCTTGCTTCTAATATTATAGAAGCAAGGCGATATATTTGTGTTTTAGATTAATTCATATTTGAAAGAGGCAAAGAAGATTATGTCCAAATATTCTGCAATATAAATATTGATATTTAAGCCGATGCCACTATTTCTCCCGACCAAAGAGGCGTCCACGAAAACCTTTGTAAAAAACAACGTTTTAAACAATTCATGTCAATTGGCGTGTATTTAGATGGCTCAGATTTAAAATATTATTTTTTTGAAAATGGTGATATTGCACCAAAAATTTCTACTAGTTTGGTTGAACTAAAACAAGAATTACCAAGTGGACTAGAAAATTCATGTTTTCTTCAACAGATACGGCTAAAAAATTAAAAATTAACACGATAGGTTACGCGCGCAAAATTTTTGAAAAAAACTGTTAGATAATGATGAAAAAGAAGAATAGATAAAAAAAATTTGTGCCTGCCGTGATATTCTTAAAATTGATGACATAAAAATAGTTCCTGGTTTTCCTCAAGGAGAATTTGAAGATCAAGAAATTATAAATTTTGTTAGCCAGGAGAAGCAAATATTGGAAGAAGAAAAAAAATAATTATATAGCGCGTGCACGAGAGATATTAGCACGTGCAAAATCAACAGATAAATTCACAGATAGAGATTTGTTAATAATCACCCTGGGTTTAAAGGATCTTTCTGTATTTATGGGTCATGAAAACTTACTTGATGAAGTCTATGCCAACAAAACTTTGTTACAATTGTTAATGGTGAGTTGTGGAAAAGTCCTCATCGCTGGCCCGAGTAATGATAGTATCATTGATTTGCTATTAAAAAATGGCGTAGATATTAATAGTGTTGATGAAGTGGGCATGACCGCTTTACATTATGCTGTGCAAAATTTTTACAACTATCGAGAAGAGCCCCTTAACCTTATTAATAAATTATTAAATTGCGAAGCAAATCTCAAAGCTGAAGATAAAGAAGGGCGAACACCTTTGATGTTAGCGGCTATGCACAGCCGAAAAGGAACTGTGATTGCTGGAAGAAATCTTCTGAAATTATTAGAACAAAGACTAGCAAACCCAATTCCATTACCCCCTTACGATGAAATCAGTAATATCAACAAATTTAGGCTTCTTTAAACAGGTTGAAAATGGATGTCTTACAGAACATAGCTAGGATGATCCTCGGTTGCAAAATGATTACCTGTTTCTCTAGGAATGGACTCCACTTGCGTTTCTTGTTGCCTTATACACGAGTGATAAAAAAATGTTCCCGCGGCGGCCACTCCACATCCTACACCAGCGACAAGTAAGGCAGCAGAAAGAATTTGTGAGCCAACCACAAGCACGGTGACAAGGGCGGCTATAGCCAATGCTAAACCACCCACAGCAGAAGTGAGGGCAAGGACATCCAACAAAAATGAATAATTGTTGCGGCTTATTTTTTTATTAAATCCAATTGCTTGCTGAATACATTCATCAGCGATGGCTTGTATTTTCCTTTCGTAGGCTTGTTTGCCTTCTTGTCGTGTGGGTAAAGGAACGCGCTTCATTAAAACTTTCGCTTTGCGATAATAAGGATTATCGCCCCCTTGAGACTCGTTGATACCAACGAGCATTTCGTTGGGTAATGATGGCGATAGCTGGGTTGGCCTCTCTTCGTAATTATTAAAGAAGCGGTATAGCGGATTAGCTTCTGGTCTTCGTAAAACTCTACTAAGTTGTTGATTCCATATCTCAGCAACTTGATCTTTTGTGTAAACTACCACTTTGTTGCGAAGTCTTTTTGGCAATGATGCGACAATACTTGCCCTTTTATCCTCATCCAAATTGTTAATGAATATACTTTCTGTTCTCTTACAACAACCAAATGCATTAGGATAAATTGAAGTAACGCTTGCAGGAATGCTGATTTGTCGTAGAGTTATGCATCCCCAAAATGCTCTCCGACCTACTGTTCTGACGCCCTCAGGAAGCTTAATTTGTTGCAGACTTTCGCAGCCCCAAAATGCACCAGCACCAATTAAAGTAACGCTCTTTGGAATACAGATTTTCCGCAAACTGTTACAAGACAAAAATGCCTCAGCCCGAATAGAAGTAACACTTGCAGGAATATTAATTTGACGCAGACTTATGCAGCGTAAAAACACTCTAGCGCCTATTTCGGTGATGCCTTCAGGAAGATTGATTCTTTCCAGGCTTGTGCATGCCCAAAATGCCCCAGCTCCAATAGAAGTAACACTAGCAGGAATAGTAATTTGTCTAAGGCTTCTACAGCGCAAAAATGCTCTATCACCAATCGATGTGATACCTTCTTGAAAATTAATTTGTTGTAGGTTAGTACAATCTCCGAATGCTGCGTAACCAATCGAGGCGACATTACTAGGAATGTGGATAAATTTAAGACCCATACAACCCCAAAATGCCCTTTGACCAATCTTCGTAACGCTAGGAGGAATATGGAAAGTGCCATCGCCAGTGAGGTCATCATCATTCACTTTCAATAGAGTAAGGCCATCTTCACTTAACAACACTGTTTTAATTCTCGATATTAGCAGCTCAGTCTAATTCATTTGACCTAATGTTCGTATCATTTCAGTAGGAACCAGACTTATTTTATTGATAGGTCAAATAGTAATCAATTCGTTTTTAAATCGTCAAACGAATTAAATTCTAAGCGCAATCCTATTTTGGAATGAGTGCTCTCTAGACAGTTCAATCACTAAGCGAGCGTAGCTAATTGAGGGGTTTCTATCGCTAGATCCCGCGAACAAGCCGCGGGCTTAGGAATAAGGAGGGTGGGATTCTCTATGTGCGTTAACAAAGGTATCGCGAAAACAAATTACGTCCGTAGAGCCATTACCCTAGGAGCAACTGAGGCTGGTTCAGCAACAGCATAAAAGAGAGTACCTCGATAGAAATCCATCAAGTCTTTCTTAGTAAGTGTGTCGCCGCAGACAGTTTTCAAATTTTTGAAAGCTAAGATCTGAAGTTGTTTCAGAATAAATTGTCCGATTTTACTTGGACCTGCTACAGGGTGTCTTTTCTCTATCTCGTCGGCAAAAGCCAAAATATCTTTTTCCTCAATCACATCGCGCCCCATCATAATCTGGTCAACGAGTTTTTCTACCAGTCTATCATGTGCTTCAGGATTTTTTTTGGATTTAGATCTGTCTTCATTAAATGCTGCTGTGTGAAACATAGGATGTTGTAGTTTATGAACTTCATCAATAGGAGGCCGTAGTGTTTGCGTACCCATAATACCCCCACCCATAACAAGACAAGTCATTCCAAAAGAAGAGAAGCGACTAAATCCTAAATCCATAAAGCCTTGCACAACATTCATAAAGCTCAATTCGGAAGTATTATCTGGGTCAAAAAAACTGACATGACGCATCAGACCTGTGCGAACGGCTAATTGATCTTTGACAAATTCTTGAATAGCTTCACGGTATTCTTCAGGATGACGTTGCGCTTGCTTTTCCAAATATCGAGCTAATAATTCTTCTGATTTCATATTTTTTAAAGCTGCGCGAAAGACTTGCGGTGAGAAGGGAGATTTTTTTTTCGTGGATGAGGTTGTTTCCTCTGATTCAGCGATTTGAATTTCATTACCGGGAGGTGAATTGTTGTGAAAGAATTTCATGTTTTTATTCCTTTTAATGTTTTGTTTTAAATGTAATGACGACTCTTCTCGTGTTTTTACAAGAGGAAAGTGTAACATAAGTTTCTTTTTTGATCAAAAATGTATCTATTTTAGCCCCCCTCGAAAGCCCTTTCATTTTCAACATATTTTGGGTATTAAAAGTATATTTAAAAATCATTCCGAATACTTCTTGCTTATTTTGCTATGCATGCCCCCTATTAGCCTGCAAAACATATTTATCTGCCCCATCTGTATGATATTATTTACTATCGTTTCAAGTATCGTAGGGCTATACGTTACTATTGCCATACACTGCGCCCTTGAAATCGCCACATTAATCCGATTCTTATTAAACAGAAAATCAATCCCACGAGGCGATTCATTCGCATTACTGGCACACATGCTTAAAAAGACAATCGGCGCTTCTTGACCTTGAAATTTATCCACACTACCCACTTTTGCTTGCGTACCTAGAGCAAGTTGTAATTTATTCACCTGATAGTTATAGGGTGCTACAAACAACATATCATCCCAATTAATACATCGCTCTGAGCCGTCTTTTGCGATAAACGTCCGATTCATCAATTCTTTTGCAAGATCAACAATGCATTCTACTTCCTCATCACTGGCCTGGGTGTTGCCTTCATGCCCCACCGGCACAGGAATAATACCTGCTTTTTGATTCATTATTCCTTGATAATCGTTTGGTACCAAAATACGTTGGCGATCATTATCAAGCGCTGATTCCAGTTTTCCTTCATAAATTGCTTCACTGATAAAGTTATTCACTGCTGAATGCATGCGGTAGGTTGTACCGAGAAAAACTCCCATCGTTTCAGGAATAGTGGGTGTGGTATGCAACAAATAATCGAGAATGGATAAACCGCTTCCTTCTGGATGATTACCTTGTGAAGGTTGCCCTAATTGCATTTGATCACCCATTAAAATGATGTTATTTGCAGAACGGCTCATGCCAATGAGATTGGCAACACTCACTTGTCCTGCCTCATCAATAAAAAGGTAATCAAATGCTTGCTCGAGATCCGCTCTTGCAAACCCCCACGCCGTGGTGCCAATTACACAGGCAGACTGCAAACTCCCTGCAATCGATTCGTTTTTGTAAACAGTTACCCCAAGCTCGGATAGCTGATTCTCCGTATTTTTAGTGCACGCAAAATAAGCTTGAATATTTTCATCTTTGCAGTATTTGGCCGTACTCATCAATAAATGATTAATCGCCTTATGACTGTTCGATGCAATACCGATCCGCTTACCAAGTTTTAAAAGCTCAGCGATGACGTGCTTTGCAGTATAAGTTTTCCCTGAACCAGGAGGCCCTTGTATAGTAAGGTAACTATTATTCAGATTTTTTACGACAGAGATAATTTGATTCAATCGTTCGTCGGAATCATGGCTTGGCGCGATGGGTGAGCCAGGTGTTAACCCTGTGATTCTTGGCGGTCTGCGCATTAAAAAATCATAAATTGCGGTATTTTCCAATTGACCTTGATCATAGGCTTTAGCAACACTCGCAATGGCAGCTGGTATTGGCTCTTGGTTGATATTTTCATCTGGAATCAGGGTAACCACACTTTCTAATGCCGCACCCGTTTTTAACACAATTAGACCTTCAACAAGATTTGAATCTTTTTTAATAACCTCAGCGCTAATATTTTTGCCATCAGCACGTTCTTGTCCTAAGACTATATACTTGTCAGAAGCCTCTTTAAATTCCTGATTCGGATCGAAGCGGTATTCATAGCAAAGATTTTGATCTCTTGGCTTAAGCTTATAGGCTGGTTTATTTGTTCGCTCACAGAGTGCCAAGCAATCAATATCATCCAAAAGCTCTTCATGGCTTGAACCTAAACGGTCAAATAACCGCCAGAACATAGGCTTTTTTTCACGACGATGAAATTCTAAAACCCAGGCAAAAAGATTTGCAATCCTGGCTTGTCCTTCTAAGCCCTGTGTTTTTAATTGATTGGATTTATTAAGCAGTTTGTCGCGTAAACGGACGACTTCGAGAACCTTTTCGTCCTTTGGCTCAGGAACAATTTCAGTTTTTCCTAGATAAGCAATACCGGTTTCCTGTTGGCGGGCACGCAACCAATTCACCAGTTCTTGGGTGGAATTGCAATCATCAATATTGTAATCGCGAATGGACTTTAAAATGTTTGATGTTTCCCAGGTTTCACCGTCGGGTGACTGACACCAACGCTCATACACAACAATCGAATCACCACCGGACCCCACCTCAGTGTCACGTTGGCCTCTATATAGATGTTCGACATTTTTGATTGAGTAACGCGGCTCGCCTAATAACAGACTACCTTTAACAATTTTGTATAGATCAACAAAGACTTCATTTCGTAAAAGCGTATCAACCATATCCTCACAAATACCGTAGCGCCCCATCAGTTTACGGCATGCTGCTATTTCATAATTGGCATAATGATAAATGTGCATATGAGGATCAAGCTGCCAACGTTCAAAAACCCATTCGATGAATGACCTAAACGCGACCTTCTCTTGTTCTGCATCATGCGCCCAAAAATCTTTATATTGACGCCGTCCCTTATCGTCAAAATATGTAGCACCCCATAAATACTCCAAGCCTCCTTCTTCAAGTGGGAATCCTTCAATATCAAAATAGATATCCAGAGTGGACCCTGACGGTAATAAAGATAATCCCATTTTCTTACCAGGTTCATGAGGGATAATTTGGTAAAGTGGTGTTTGATTTCCAACACTATCTTTTTGAATTTTGGCTTGTGCTTTTAATCGGGTCAATACTTCTGGGTTCATCCCCTTAACATGCTTTATGGGCGTCTCAACAATATCTTGCATGGTATGAATCCCAGCTTTATTCAATTTTTTAATTTGATTCCTGGTTATTGTTGCTATCTGGCATAGGTGGTCAGCCTCAACCAATATTGTTTGGGCATAATTAGACCAGCGCCCCCAGCCGCTGGAATCAGCAGGATTAGGACGATTTTCAGATGAAAAATATCGATGCGTTTGCAAGAATCGTTGTTTTAGATTGAGATAATAATAAAAATAATCATTTGTAGAAAAGCGCACCGGCAAACCAGTTCCGACCACAACCGCGATTTTGTCTGGCCGGCACCCTTGTAAAGTTTCCAACATGTCAGCATAGCAACAAAGTTGCACTAAGAAGAGGGGTTTAACTGTTTTTGAAAGCTTAGTATCCCAAACTTCATAATGGAAATCACCCCAATGACTTTGACCTTCTACTTTCACTAAAAAATCTGCATATCCTTTAAATGGTGCTACGGAAAGGGCAGCTTGATAAATCACATCTGCTCCCGACTGCATGGCAGTGATGGTATCTTTTAAGGCATTTTCTGTCTTTTCAATTTGAACAACAGTTAATTGCTGTTCAATAAACTTGTTTAAAATCTGACGTTCAAGCTCCCCCCCTTTATGTTGCAATACCGACAACAATTCATCTACTTCATCTGCAAATTCAAGTATCTTTGGTTCTCTTAAAGCGAAATGCTCCATCCACGAAGCAAATGGGCTTTCAAGATATAAGGTTAAATCAGAGGGTGAATAGATGATTTGATCGGCTTCAATATACAAAAATATCTCCATTTATGCTTGATTAATAAAATAATGTTTTATTTTCAATTCTTATATAAATCCATATAAATTGTAGCGAATACCAGCGGAAATTCTAAACATAATTAGGCAGGGGGTTGTTCAAACTTAATCGCAGTATCCTATAGATTTTTTTTGTTGTAATATGTGCTAAATACATCCAATATGGTTTACCAAAATGCTTGCAGAAAAAACGAGTCTTGTTCACCTAAGGGATGATGATAATTTATTCGCAAGGCTTCCTATTGAATTACAAGAAATGATATGGGACAAACTCCCTGTTTCAATTTTAATGCAAATTCAAAGAGTTAATACTTTTTTTCAACAAAAAAATTACAAAGAATATTTATTAAAACGATTAGATGACTTTTTTACAATTAAACAGCAAACCTATTTCCACTTCACGACGGATCATATACTACTGTTTACTAATGGATTGGTTGCTGCTTGTGGTTCTAACTTTCAGGGTAAATTAGGATTAGGGGATGTGGAACAAACGGAATATCCCATGTTTATTAAGACATTATCCAAGCAAACGATTATAAAAGTATGCCTAGGAGGCAGACATAGTGTTTATTTAGATGATAAAGGCCAAGTATGGGTATGTGGTGACAATGAAGATGGACAACTCGGTGTAGGAGAGAGTGTAACCCAGGTTACTGAACCTATATGCCTATCTAATCTGCCTTTTATTACCGATATATATTGTGGATTAGATTATACCTTGTTCAAAGATCGTGATAATCAACTATTTTTTTGCGGTTCAAATTATAACAATTTTGCTAGTTTAGAGCTTCCCAAAATATTTTTGCCAACAATGATTTCTCCTGAGACTTTTGCAGCTATTACCTGGGAGCTTAGCACTGGAGAACAGTCTGATAAAAAGCAAAAAAAGGACGATTTTTTAGAATTAAAACGAGAAATAATGAATGTTTACCTTAAAGATAATTTTGTGCAAACAAATCAAATGCTAACCCTATCGTCATTCAAGATTTAAACCTAAAGCAGATTACTTATTCTTTTTTGTTGTAAACAACTAGAAAAATCCAGTTTAGGCAGTCACGAGTGATAACTAAAAGTAGTCCTACATTCCATACCTACTAGAGCCTGGGGTTGAGTCCATAAAATTATCTTTATCCAGTTCAGGTGCGCTAGGCATAATTTGCAAATGTGCTGCTAATATTGCACTTTTAAATTCTAAATAGTTTTGCCATAGTATTCTTGGATCCTTTTCCTTATCTCCTGCTCTGTACTCTTCTATTGGTTTTTGTAAGTTTGTTGTATCTTGTAGTTTTTCGATTACTTGGCTAACTAATAAAGCATCGATCTTCAAATCCAATTCAATTATTAAAAATGCTAAAAAATGAGAATCAGGGGAATTGAAAAAGGAAGAAAAAACAGCATCTTGGTATTTAAGAGCCTCTGATGCATTAGTGATGGCGCGGATTTTTTTAATTTCTTTGTTAAAACTTTCAAGATTATTAAATTGAGCAGGTATACGTCTTCTTTCTACTGGTTCGGAGAAAAACGATTTCTCTTTTTTCCAGATAAATGTTGCATTTTTTATGTAAAACTGTCCATATTCTTTTTTATACAATGTTAAAAAATCTTCACTAGCAACAGATTCCATTTTCTCAGCTAAGCCAGGCTTCATTCTTTTTATAGATTGCAGATGAGCTAATATCTTGCGTATATGTTTATTTAAAGCTGTGTTGTTTTCATCTACTGCATCCCTTGAATATTTGGTGTACATAATAATAGCCAATAGCAAAAAATTAACATTGCGCCTAATTTTAATGCACCTATATTAAGGAATTATTAAACAGCAAAATATTGAGGCCGAAGAGGGAAAAGTCTAATTTATCTATTGTCAGAATATAATTTAATTAACACGTGAGCTAAATTTCACCTAGGAAAAAATTAAACCCAACTGTTGCCATAATAAGTTAAAATTGTACTATTGGATTTAATATTGAGTTATAATTAAAATTTTATAGTACATCAAACCGTGATATAATTGTATCTAAATTAACCACATTGAATTGGGTATTATTTACAATACCTTGCTTATACGCCCCCTAAATCATCACTTCTCACAATTTAGGATTAGAAATACCGAATGACATTCGGTTAGCAAATTATTTATAAGGAAACAACATGAGTTTTGCATCATTGGGTTTAATAGAACCCTTGCTCCGTGCCGTTAGCGAATTAGGCTATCTTGATCCATCCCCCATTCAGATTCAAGCTATCCCTGCTGTTTTACGCGGTAAGGATGTCTTAGCTTCAGCCCAAACTGGTACAGGTAAAACAGCCAGTTTTGTCTTACCCATTCTACAAAAATTAAAAGATAAACCACGTGCTAGAAATAACCGGACCCGCGTTTTGATAATCACCCCAACACGCGAATTAGCTGCTCAAATTCATGAAAGCATCATTCAATACGGATGCCATTTGTCACTGCGCTCTGCTGTCGTTTTTGGGGGAGTAAAAATTAACCCACAAATGATGAAATTGCGTGGAGGCGTAGAGCTATTAGTGGCAACGCCTGGACGATTACTGGATTTACACCAGCAGCGAGCCATCCTATTTGATGAAGTGGATATCTTAGTTTTAGATGAAGCAGATCGTATGCTAGATATGGGTTTTATTCATGACATAAAGCGTGTTATCAAGTTATTACCTGCTAATCGGCAAAATCTCATGTTTTCTGCCACTTTTTCTGAAGAAATCCGCGCCCTGGTTAAAGGCATATTAAAGGAACCCATAGTAATTGACGTAGCGCCTCGCAATACCACTGCCGCTACCATAAAACAAACGGTTCATCCAGTGGATAAAAGCCGGAAATCTGCTTTATTAAGCCATTTAATCCATAAAAATAAATTGGGGCAAACACTGGTGTTCTCTCGAACCAAACATGGGGCAAACAAATTAGTAAAGCAATTAGCCCAAGACCACATTCACGCCGCAGCCATCCATGGTAATAAATCACAATCACAACGCACTAAAGCTCTGGCTGAATTTAAATCTGGCGAGTTACACATTTTAGTTGCTACGGATATTGCAGCTCGTGGCATTGATATTGATCAACTACCTTGTGTTATCAATTTCGATCTTCCGCAAGTTGCAGAAGACTATGTGCATCGCATTGGCCGAACAGGTCGAGCTGGCGCTTCGGGACAGGCAATTTCTTTAGTGAGCGCAGATGAGGCGGCACAATTAAATGCTATAGAACGATTGATTAAACGTAGATTAGATAGAATTGAAATTGAAGATTTTGAACCCAACCATAACCTCCCTAATAGCCCATCACCTGCTCAAACTAAAAAAAATAGTCCTAAAAGAAATAAAGCAACCGCCATTGCAGAAAGAGCTCAGAAACAGCGGTTTGGCAAGTGTAAATAGATGTAATTAGCGCCTGGATTAGACGATTTGAGGTAGGTGCAGCTGCTATAGTGCTTTATCCAGGTTTTGATACATGACTATTATTATTTCTTAATGGGACTAGTCCTAATCCACCTGAGGGCTTTTACCATATATTATTTGGGCAGAAGAAAAATTAAATCGAATTAGCTATAAATTGAATCCTTAAGTACAATGAAAGAATAAAGTTGAGATAATTGAGGCTCCTTATGATTTTTGGTATTTTAAATCTTACATTTTGGGGATATATTTTCGCGCTTCTTCTCCTCACACAAATCACTATTGCTTCAGTCACCCTTTACTTGCATCGCTGTCAAACCCATCGGGCTGTAACCTTGCATCCAACAGTGAGTCATTTTTTTCGATTCTGGATTTGGTTAACAACCGGTATGGAGACAAGGGTATGGGTTGCTATTCACCGTAAGCATCATGCCATGACAGATGTTGAAGGGGATCCGCACAGCCCTCAAGTCTTCAGTATAAAAAAAGTCTTTTGGCAAGTCCCTGAATTGTATCGCGAAGCAGCAAAAGATAAGAATATGATTGAAAAATATTCCCATGGCACTCCAGATGATTGGATTGAACACAACCTGTACTCTCGTTATTCTAACAAGGGGGTACTTCTTATGTTTCTAATTGATTTACTACTATTTGGTTTTCCCGGGATAACTATTTGGGCCATACAAATGATGTGGATTCCGCTGTCAGCCGGTGTAGTGAACGGCGTAGGGCATTATTGGGGATATCGCAATTTTGAATGTTCCGATAAGTCAACGAATGTATTGCCTTGGGGCTTTCTGATAGGCGGGGAAGAGCTCCATAATAATCATCATACATACGCTTCTTCTGCTAAATTTTCTGTGAAATGGTGGGAATTCGATTTAGGTTGGTTTTATATACGTTGCCTATCTTTCTTGGGTCTTGCTAAGGTAAAAAAATTACCCCCCAAATTAGCCAGGGACAACACAAAATTACATGCTGATTTAAATACTATAAAAGCTGTTATCGGTAATCGTTTCCAAATTATGTCTGATTACTATAAAAGGGTAACTGTTCCTGTTCTGAAAAATGAAAAACGTAATCATCTTAAAAATAAAAAAGAATGGCATTTATTTAAATGTGCTAGACGTCTATTACGACAAGAATCCACAAACGCTAACTCCCATTTGCTAACCTTACTAAATCGGTTTGAACAATTACAGCTTGTTTATAGTTATCGTCAATCATTGCAACAAATTTGGCTAAAAAAAGTATCATCTCAAAAGGAATTGATTGAGTCCTTAAACCAATGGTGCAAAAAAGCGGAAGAGTCAGGGCTGGATGTATTGCATCAATTTTCTCTTCGACTAAAAAGCTACGTTTTAATTAGCAAAGATGGTCCATCAGTGGAAGTACTGCAAAAATGACCGGTGTTCCGAAACCATGAATGTGGGGGATAGGCATGGGAATGCACCAAACTGGGCATGAAACCCAATCTATTTGTACATGTTGCCCCCTTGCTACCTCAATACAAGTCTAGTGAATTAGTTTTATTTGCAAACATGTCCCTAAAGATTACGCGATATTCATATTGTTAGGTGGGCTATAATTAAAATATTACGGAAAAGAGAAATTTAAATGCTAAACATCGAACCTCAAAAAGTCAGACAAATTCTTACTGAAATAAAGCATTTTCAGGAAAAGGTAGATGAGTACCCCAAATTGACCACCGAAAAGGACACGCCGCTTATTTTATCTGATCCTGAATATCAAAATATGCTCACTACAATAAATAACTTACCACCTAACCAACAGGCAACTTTAGTTGCTTTAATGTATCTGGGTCATGGCGACTTCAAAAAAAACGAATGGAATGAAGCGTTTAATATCGCCCAAAACCAACTGACAAGACATATAGGACAATACCTATTATCCCAACCAAATGTAGTAAACTGCATTGAGAACGGCCTAAATGTTTTAGGCTTCACAAAGAATTGAACATGAGAGTAGGTATTTTGCAAAATTTTTCTCTGATTGAGCATTTAACATTCTTCGTGAAAGAGGCTCTAAATAGGCAGAGTGCTTATCTTAAGAAATATTGAATTCCGTTCCCTTCTATTACCTATCGCGAAATGGATGCAGTCGGATCAAATTATTTTTTGCACCTGATGCAAAAAATACAAGACGATCTCAAGAAAAGAAAGCAGGGATTTGGATTTATAACAGTAATCCAAGTTTCCTAACTAGTAAACTTAAAGGTTTCAGCTTCCCTACTATCTATGCCATACTACGGGAATTTTCGAGCGTTTTCCCTTATCTGATATTAAAATGAACTCAAACTTCAAGATAACCACATTTATTTTGTTAAGAGGTGAGAATCAACCTTAATTGATAAGTAATGGTTCATATCCTTATGTTGGATTTCGAACACAAACGGTCAGATTAGGCCCTGAAGGGAGCTGGGCATCAATGCGCAATAAATTAATAAAATCGATTTTTCTAGGGGCGCTCTTACTTACTTATGGTTTGCTTTTTTATTTCCTTATAAATCTTAAGTTAAATTCGGATTTCACTTCTTTTTATGGCTCAACTCTGGCTTATACTCAGGGTATGAATCCTTACCAAGGAGTAACAAGTTCTTTTTTACCGCATTCTATTGACGTACCTGTGGATTTAAACCCCCCTTTCTTTTTGGAGTTATTTGCGCCATTTAGCCATCTAACCTTCATTACAGCATCTATCTTATGGTTTTTCATTTCATTAATTTTAGGAGGAGTTGGAGCCGTATTAAGTTTTTTTATTTTTTCTTCCCCGACAATGTTTAAAAAGTACTGGTGTAATTTACTCCTACTTTATTTAGCCATGTACCCAACCATCATGAATATTAGTTTCGGCCAGTTGGGTAATTTTTTATTATTTTTTATTGTCCTCGGTTATTACTTTTTTTCTCATAATAAGAAAGACTACTTGGCTGGTTTTTTTTGGGGAATTGTCGTTGCAGTTAAATTATTTCCAGCCTTACTATTCTTCTTTGTCCTGGTACAAAGGCGGTATAAAGTCTTTTGGGCTATGCTAGTGACCGCTAGCTTTGCAAGTCTTATTCCTTTATTTACCCATGGATTTCAAATCTATGTCCTTTATTTCAAAACACTAAAGAATGTTTTATGGTATGGCAATAGCTGGAATGCATCCATTTATGGTTTTCTCTATCGTTTATTTATCAATGTGGATACTCAGCAGAATTTTTTACCGATAAAAATTATTTATTTATTTATTTTTATTGCCTTATTGAGCTGGTATATAAAAAAACTTCATTATTTCCAAAAGATTGCCCAGCCCCATTACGCTTTTTGTTTAACCATAATTATGATGCTACTGTTGAGCCCTTTTGGTTGGCTTTACTATTTTCCACTGCTGGTTATGCCGTTAATACTTATCCACAAAGCTTTAAGCTCGACACTTCTTGCTTCTGGAGCAAAAAACCCAAAAATCTGCATTAACGAATCTGCTCCTACCTTAAACATAAGAGAAGAAAAAAAGAAAATATTTTTTGGAAATAATGTGCGTGGAAAATCATTGTATAATTTATGGATCATAGGATTATTTCTTATTTGCTTTCCTCAAGGTAATATTCAAGCTCGTTATATGGGGTTATTTATCTACAAAATAACAGTCTATTCTGTTTTTTTTTACGGCTTGCTGTTACTCGTATATCTTTTAAATACAACTTGTCGTTTTGCTCCCTATGGCCAAGCACCACATGCCCATAGCACTTGCCTTTTTCCCGCAAAAATTGTTTTATCTCTAGGATTAAGCGTTGTTTTAATAATCCTTCTCATGCATTTTTATCTAATACTCCTTTAGCCTGTTATCGGCATTCTCTCCCAGCTTCTGGTAATTATATTTCGGACTATCCAGTTGACTAATAGCTATTCCGATAAGTGATCGCTATCTCGATTCAGGTATTTATCCATTAGATCCCGGTGCCACAGAACGGATTAGTATGAATCCTGGATAAGCTATTGAAGGTCGAGAAGACGGTTACCTATGACCAGCAATCCATGATGAGTTCAAACCACTTCTCATTGGCTGCGTCGACATGAATGGCAATAATCTCTTAGCAGATGTGTCTATCGATAAATCTGTAGATGAAAACTTATTCCACTTATTCACAGGAACTATCATATTGTACGTAATATAACCATTGGCAAGGCAAATGATCCGGATGGCTATATCACCGGTATTGCTGTTGAAGGAGCCAGAGAAGCAGTTATTGCTTTTACTCGGATTTTTGTCAGCAATAACCAAGCCAAACAGCTTACAGGCGTTCGAGTATCTAATCTGGGCAGATGAAAAATAAAGTTTTGATTTTTTATTCTGCACTGCGGTGGAGTCTAATTAATCAGTTATTTAATTCTTAATCGTCCCTTAATCTATTTTTATTACAATAATGGCGATTTTTGAATTCTTAGATTAAGGGTATGAAGTTTTTTGAAGAGAGTCATCATTTAAGATTATATTATGCGCAAAAAGCAATTGATTATACTCTATCTAGAATAAAGTACTCGAGCAATTTAGGCGACAATGACAATAGCAATTCGTTAGAAACTGGAGAAGATAAAACTTTCAATAAGATGCGAAGCATTGAAATAACACATGCACCGTACACATTTGAATGGATAAATATTATTTCTGATTTAGCTGAATACTATTCTGTTGGAAACTGTTGCGAAAAATCATGTGTTGCCTTTATGTATTTATACAAAAAATTTTCTCGATTACCTATCGATCAACGGCCCTCGCTTGAACTCTTTAATAATCCTTTTGATGATCATTTTTTCGTTGTTATTGGACGCTTCAATGGTACAGAAAGCTCAGACCCAAGAACCTGGAATCCAGGAGCAATCATCTGTGATCCCTGGGCCGAAACAAAAAGCTTTGCAATCAACCAAATTGATTTCGATAATATTGAAAAACAAACGAATTATGTAATTCAATCACTACGTTCCCATGATCTTTTGCACCCAGGATTAATCTTGAAGCGCGATGTATTAGCGAAAGCAAATCAAGTTAAAGACAGAATCGTAATCTCTCAAGAGTGTCTTGTTTTACGAGCACGCTTTGATTTTCTACGAAATCAATTATTTTGCTTTAATCAGAATGTACCTATCACTTATGAAGCTTGGGATTATCCAAAAGAAAAGCATTATAAAAAACAAATCGACCTAGAAACCAAGTTGCCATTTTAAGTACTGAAATCATCAGTAACAATGGTCTAGACAGTAATCCAACTGATGTCTTAAGAATAAAGCCGGATGATGAAGAGACAACTAATTTATCGAACCCAGCAGTTATTTTTGGCCTTTGTGCCGATATTTTAATATTTTCTTAATAAACACTTTGTACGATATCGCTTTTTCAGAAACAGACATGAGCTAAATGAAACTGTACCATTACCTTTCCGAAGCAATTGCAGCATTTCAACGAAAACCAAAAGAAGTATTCGCTATTATCTCTCTTAATAGTAAAGCCTATTTCGTTTTCCGTAGTAATCCTGATGCGAATACATCCACGATTATGCAAGCCCATGCAAAAATGGTTATCGGAAATGAGCTGAAAAATTCTGATTTAAACGATGTTGATGACGTCCGCAAGCAAAAACTTTATCATTTCATGATTAATGGTGGTGTCCCACAACAATTTCCACGACATTCTCAACACGCTGAAGAAAATCTCATTCGTAACTTCCCTAATATTTTAAAAAAATTTAAAGCAGAATTTCCAAACCAAAAAATTAATACTGTTGAAATTTTTTTAACGCACTCGCCTTGCTCAAGTAATGGACAAAAGAGGTACAGTGCGCAATGTTATACGAATAACTTCTTTCTTCCTCCTGGTTGTGACAAAAAGCTATCTGCATTTTTTAAAAAAGAAAATTATAAGTATTTTGATCAACAACTATTTAATAGAAAAGTGAAAGTTAGAATACATTATAACCACCAATTTGATCCCTCAATAGGCTATGATAATCACTTCATCAAAGAAGCAGATCCAATTCTTAAAAAGGTTCTATGCAGTGGATTTGATAACAGATTAAAGCATTAACAAGGGGGCCACACCTTTTTAAAAAGAAGCGTATTTCGCATTTCTTAGGCAATGCCCGGAAGCTGCCTAGGTTTGGTTTTTTACAACCGGCAACTCACTCCATCGTGTAGTGTATGCAGGCGATTTAAGTTCCGAACGCATAGCCCAATGCCGGCTACATCCTTCAGCAGCCAATCGAATTGTTTCGTGTCCATATCGATTATTAATTGAATCAAAAACTTTCATCAAATTCTCTTTTCTTGCTAAATCACTACTCGATGGCTGGTTAAACATATCCATTTGTCTTGGATTTTTAGGGGAAAGCCTCTCAAGACAGACACCCACTTTCTTGTAAAGGTATCCCTTTTTAAATAAATTTTTTAAACATAATTTCGCAATTTTAGTAATAATAATTAGATCATCAGTTGGATTAATCAGTTTAAATTGCATACCGCGGCAGTATTGCGCTAAGTCCTCGCGAAAACGATTAGTTTGTACAAAAACATACACGTATTGCGTTACCAAATTTTGGCGCCTCAATTTTTCACATGCCCTAGCACAATAAGAACTAATCGCTTGGGCAATAGATTCATAATCGGTTTGCATCTGGCCAAATGATTTCGAAGACATAATCGATTGCCGTGCCTCAACCTCTGCTAGCCCATGGCAAGCGATTCCGCGTAATTCCATGGCAATTCTCATCATGACAACACTCCATTGCTTTCTTAGCCAATGAGGATTTGAGTTTGCCAAATCAAAAGCGGTATAAATCCCTTGTCGCATTAATTTTCCCGCTAATTGCCGCCCTACGCCCCAAATATCCCCTACTTCAATTCGTTCTAACCACTGGCGTTGGTGCGTTATGTTAAATACGGGAATTTTTAATTCTTTTTTGCACACATGATTGGCAACCTTAGCCAAAGTCTTTGTAGGCCCAATACCAATTGAAGTGGGAATGCCTGTTTCTTTTAAAATTTTTTTTTGTAATTTCGAGCAAAAATAATCATGCTGTTCTTTAGGGAGCGAAGACAAATCTAAGAACGCTTCATCAATGGAATAGATTTCAACATCCGTCCAATTTTCCTGGATTACAGACATTACCCGATGAGAGATATCACCATATAAAGTGTAATTTGAAGAAAAAATATGCACCTTATGCGCTTTACAAAGCGCTTTGATCTCAAAAAGAGGGCAACCCATTTTTATTCCTAACGCTTTGGCTTCATTTGAACGCGCAATCACACAGCCATCATTATTGGATAAAACGACAATGGGTTTATCTCGTAAATCAGGACGAAATAAGCGCTCGCAGCTGGCATAAAAATTATTGCAATCAATTAGGGCAAACATAGTTCACCCAAACGTATGGATTACGTGTTTTACGACTCCCCAAATCACCAAATCTTGCTCATCAGTGATATCAATAGCCGGATATTTATTATTTGCAGGTAAAAGCTTTACACAACCCTTTAATTTATAAAGTCGTTTAACAGTAAGCTCTCCATTAACAGCAGCAATGACAATTTTTCCGTGGGTTGCTTCAAGGCTGCGATCCACAATTAATAAATCTCCCGATTGAATACCGACATCGGTCATTGAATCACCCGATGCTTTCACGATGAAAGTGGCCGCCGGGTGATTGATGAGATATTCGTTTAAATCGAGAAAATCTTCGATGTAATCATCGGCAGGCGAAGGGAAACCTGCCCTTACCGAACTTGAATAAATAGGCAGCTTATGGATGGTTTTATTTGAGGGTTCTAAAAAATACAATACTTCCTGTATCCGAGAAATAGGTACACGTAATGATTTTGTTGGCTCGCCATATTTTCCTTGCCCTTTAGGCCTTCCTGCTCCGGGTCTTTTTCCACCATGTTTATTTGTTATCATTTGTTCATTTTGATTTATGAATCATTAATCAAAATATTAGAAGTAAAAACCATCTCTGTAAATCAAAAAATAAGCATAATGGATAAAAGTAAATACAACTCATTGGTTATAAAAAGAAATATTTTAAAAATAAATTTAATCGAAACCTTAACCCTGAATGGCGTGACCTGTATGAATAAATTTGCCGATGATTCAGATCGAATGGATGCCGCGGGACGTCGGAGAACAGAGCTAGACTGGGTTTTCACAGATGTGTAGATTCAAGGGCAGCCGCAGCACGTGGGCGGTAAGTGAATTGTCAACAGCCCCTAACTGATAAGAGAAAAATAAAATTCGTCGAAGATGTAAAACCAACCAAAAACCAGTCCTTCCGAAGCATTACAAACTAAAATTGGTTTAATGATATAGAATTAAGTTGTAAGAATTTAAGTGGCTAAAGGAGAAAGAGATGCTTGAAGAAGCCCGTAGAATTCACAAACAATTTCAGGGATTTCTTGAATACTCCAACTCGATGGCCTCTCTTTGGTTACAATACACCAACAAAACCATTGAACAAGCGAACAATGTAACCCAAGCTTTAATCAACTTCCAGCAGACACTGATTAATCCCTATCCCTCAATGTTAGATGATGCTGCTGAGTACATCACTGATTTTATCCACGATTCCTTTTGTTTGAAGATGTGATGAGAAAACGAGGCAATCAATATCTTAAGCATGAACAAGATGGGCAACCCCCTGTGCTCATTTTTTCCTACAAAATGCTTATGGACGGCAGGACATTTGATAGACCAGTTAACTATGCTTTAGTTGAAATTGTTCCTCCTGAATCGATTCAAATCGATCCCACTAAAAGACCTTATGTGATTGTAGACCCACGCGCAGGCCATGGCGCCGGAATTAGCGGTTTTAAAGATGAGTCACAAGTAGGAGTCGCGTTACGCTCAGGACATCCGGTGTATGTTGTTATTTTTTTTCCTATTCCTGAACCAGAACAAACCTTGATGGATGTAACCGCTGCTCATGAAAAATTTTTAAATGAAGTGGCACTGCGTCATCCCCAAAGCCCCAAGCCTTGTGTGATTGGAAATTGCCAAGGAGGCTGGGCGGTGTTAACCCTAATAGCTGCTCATCAGGATATCGCAGGAGTTGCCGTAGTGAATGGTGCCCCATTGTCCTATTGGGAAGGTGAAAACGGAAAAAATCCTATGCGTTATATTGGTGGAATTTTCGGTGGAAGCTGGATTGCCCAACTGGCTGGTGATTTAGGAAACGGCAAATTCGATGGTGCGAATCTCGTCATGAATTTTGAAATGGCCAATCCAAAAGTGACTTATTGGCAGAAATATTATAATTTATTTGCCAATATCGATAATGAAGAAACTCGTTTCTTGAATTTTGAACGTTGGTGGGGAGGGTTCTCTTTATTAAACGCAAATGAAATGCGGGGAATTGTCGATAACCTTTTTATTGGTAATAAAATTGTGCATAGCAAAATTCCTTTGGGTGAATCCGGCAGTAATTTGGATTTGCGTGATATTACCATCCCAGTCATTGTTTTTTGTTCAGCAGGAGACACCATCACACCACCACAACAAGCTTTAAATTGGATAGCAGATCTTTATTCAAATACCTTAGAAATAAAATTAGAAGGCCAAGTTATCGTTTACCTAATTCATGAAAATGTTGGCCATTTAGGTATTTTTGTATCAAGCGAAGTGGCCAAAAAGGAACATAGCCATATTGTCGATTTATTAAATTATATTGAACATTTGGCACCAGGATTATATGAATTAAAACTGCATGAAATCAAAGGCGATCATGAGACACCAGTGCATTACCTAGCCCATGTTGAAGAACGATCCATTGCCGATATTCGTCACGAAAATCGAAAAAATGATACAGAAATTTTTAATCTGGTGAGAATGGTTTCTGAGTATAATGCTATGGGCTATGATTTTTTTATAAGCCCAATAATTCGGTATTTAAGTAATGAATATACAGCAGAATTAATTAGAAAATTACACCCTTTAAGACAAAACCAATATTTATTAAGCGATCTTAACCCACTCGTGTCCTCTTTGGGTCTAGCTGCATCTGTTGCTAGGCAAAATCGTGTAAAAATTTCTAAAACCAATCCTTTCCTGCTGCAACAATTGCATTTTGAAAAATTGATTAGTTCCCTCTGGGACTTCTCAACTACTATTCGTAATAATTTAGCCGAAATGATGTTTTATGCACTGTATGGCTATATACAGTTATGGGTACATTTTGATCCTAAAAGAGACATGATAGTTCATTATGTGGATCAAAATTATAGCGAAAAAATAACTCAATCGATTATTGCCCATACTCATGAAGGAGGGATTCCTGAAGCAATATTTCGTATATTACTTCTATTAGTTAAAGCACAAGGGTATTTTATTGTCGCAAATTTTCCTCATGTATTTAAAAAAATACGTGATAGTATTGCCTTGAACCACTTAGAAGTGAGTGAATTAAAACAAATCGTCCATGCACAAACAATCATGATCGAATACGACCCAGAGTTGGCCCTTAATACGCTACCCCATTTATTAAAAAGTCGGGAGGAGTGCACCATCGTCCTTGGAGTGATCGAAGATATTTTAAACTCATTAAAAATAAGGCCTTCAGAAAAATATATCGAAAAATTTCAAAAAATTAAGGGATTATTGGAAGAAAAATTCAAGGGCAATACGCTAGAGGAATAGATCTATAAATTCAGCTTTTCTCTATTCAGGGAAACATTATTCTTAATTAGTTTTCAAAATTTCTACAACAAAAATAAGTTAACTTATGAGATGACATTAATTCTTAAATATACACCGTTTGTGATTAGATTTTTATTTCGCCTTTGAAATCTAGCTTGATTGATATAACCCACATCAAACGAAGTGGATTTTGAAATGTGTTTTTCTATGCCAGTAAAGAAGCGATTTTGAGAAAAGAACTTATTACTTACCCAGGACGGGTGATTTAAATTAAGGAAAAACTCATCGAAAGTTATAAATGAGTATTTTTTATTCTGAAAAGGGATTCTGAGGGTAAATTGATCTCGAAAACGTATTGCCCATTGAGGGTATAAAGTATTTTTTCGTTCTTCTAAACGAGTACGATTGTTCAATTTAAAGGATTTAGATTTGTACATGTCCCAAAGAAATTGCTGCCACACTACATTTTCATGGGACTCAGTTCCTTGAATATCCTCAGATAAGAAATAAGCAGCACCAACATAAGGTGCAAAATTTGGCGTGATTTGGTATCCCGCACCATAGAAAACGTGAGCTTCATCCAACCCATATCGATCATCGATGACGACTAATCTTGGTTGCAAATAATACTTCCATTTTTCATGTTTTTTTAAAAATGAACCGATAAAAGTTCCATCGAACCAGAGATTTGCATAATGTTGCGTATGTGAAAAAGCTGGGATGCAAAGCAAAAAGAAAAATAATGAATATAAAATCCTTTTTATTGTTACATTCTTCACTTTGTAATCCTTTGGAATATAATGCCGACGTAGAATTTAAAAAATTAGGGCGTCAACTATTTATTCTCCCACAAAAAACACGCGGAGTTAAATTCCCTAATGCGTACATAATCAACTCATAGTCAATTTGGCTGGGGATTCCCCCTATTTTATTGGATTACCTTGTTGTCTTCGTTAGACATTGTTTTCCTGATTGTGAATATTTTCAACAACCCATTTTTGGGTATGAGTAGTAGGCATTCTGGAAAATACAGCATAGCTAAACACCAAAAAACTGAAAAGTAACAAATAAACTAAATCCCAATAAGGAGGCAGGACATGTTTCCCACCATAATTACCAAGATAAGAGAACGTGCTAAGACCTAAAAGATACAATATAAACCAAAGTGCTCGTTTCCCATCAAGTCCCTGATGTATTTTTTTTATCAAGCAATAAAGAAAACAACACATCAGCCCTAAAAGAGTGATCACCAATAGCTTTCGCACGCTGTGGAAACCCGCCCAATAAACTCCGACCGTGCAAACATAAAATCCGATAAAAGCAATCAGGTTACCACCTTTCACGCGAAAAGGCCGTTTATAGTTTGGTAATTGCTTTCGTAAGCAAACAAGTCCGATGGGGCCTGTGGTATAACTCACCATTAATATTGCTACAAGAAACGCTGACATTTCCTGCCATCCATGCAACACAAGCGACATTATGGCAGCGAGTATGAAGTTTACTCCCAAACTAACCCAGGGCACTTGGTACTTATTGCGTTTGGCAAGGACAGGGGATGTATGAACAACTGAGCCCATGCTGCTTAGCATATGGGCTGCAGTCGTTGAATAAACTAACCCAGTTGAATAAGGCGATATAAACGCATCAACATACAATAAAACGCTCAGCCAGAGTATCCCAGCCAGTGCGGCCAACGCTGCAAATGGTCCTGCGTCACCAGTAAACGATAAATTCACCCACCCCTTTTCAAGTGCTTGTTCGCCAACACTACTAATAAAGGACCATTGTAATCCTGTATAAAGTAATGTCGTGAACAATAATGAGCCACCCAAAATCAGAGGAATGTATTGTCCTGGTTTTTGCATTTCACCCATCATGATAATCACTTGCCTAAATCCCAATAAGGAAAAAAGTACACCTCCACTTGACATTGCAGCCATAACCCCTTGCCAACCATAGGGCATGAAACCACCGTATTGAAAAAAATTATTTTTGTGATAACTCATGGTTAGTAAGCTTGCGATGGTGAGAGCAGGGATTATCATCTTCCAAACAGTAAACGCTGCATTAATGCGGGCAAATAAACCAATACCGAAATAATTGAATAAAACAAAACTCATTAATACAACTAAGGATAGTACATAACCTAACGGAGTATTCTTATAGTAAACACCGTAATGAGTGACTAGGCCTGGAATATAATTGCTGGCGTATTGAATGACGCCTTGGGTCTCAATGACCGGTAAGATAGCCAAGGAAAACCAGGTCATGCTGCTTATAATCATGCTGGTTAGGCGTCCATGTGTATATAACGGCAAGTAAGCAAGACTATCGGACTGTGGAAACATCATACCTAATTCAGCGTAAGACAAAGCAACAAACAAAAGTAAAAAACCTGCTAGTGGCCAGGCTATAATGGCTGCAGGGCCAGCAAAATGAGCCGAATATAATGAACCAAATAACCAACCTGAACCGACCATGCTAGTTATTGAAATCCAAAGTAAACTCAAAGCACTTAAATTTTTATTCATTTGTTTTTTTGTATGTCCTTATTTTTTGATGCAAGGTGAACAATTAGACCAGGTAACCGAAGCACAACGTGTCTAGGATGATGTGTTGATTCGCTGCCAAAGTTTATAAACCTCAATCCCATCTGGATCCGGATGATGAACCATAGGCATATTACGTTCTTGCCAGGGTTTGGCGAATTCTCCGTAGAAATTATCCAGAGTAAAATATTTGCGATGATCTTCGTAATATTTCTTGTATTCGTCTCTTGTGGTTATAAAGGTCACCTTCAAGGGACTGCAATAATACATTGCCGCTAAACACATCGGGCAAGGATGAGCTAGGATAAAAAACTCACAATCTGTTAAATGCTCTGATTTTAACTTTGCGGTTGCTTCCCGTATCGCAACAATTTCCGCATGCGCTGTAGGATCTTTGGTTTGTGCAACCTGGTTAGTAGCTTCAGCAATGATTGTATTATTTTTAGTAATAATACAGGCAAAAGGACGGCCTCCTTGCTTAACATTCTCTATTGCCAATTCAATTGTTCGTTTAATGAACTCGGTCATAGCTATCTCCTTAACCAAATTAAAATCCATTTTTGCAAAAGAATATCTGCTAACAGTATGGCCTATCACAACATAGATTAATGCAATGAATTAAAGATAACTACCTATTAATGATGGCTAGCTATCCTTTTGGATTCAAAAAGCCGGGCTCATGTCCATTACTCCTGGCTTCATCAAGCTTAAGGCAGCTCATCGAATCGCTTCAAATTGATTACTTTATCTTCCCAAGACGAACGGCTTGCATAGAAAATATGAGCTGTTGGCTCCAGGGAAATATCATCATCGAGTGTTCCTGCCGGTAAAACTACTTTGCCTTTCCCATCTTGCCTAGGAAGCGGGCAGCCACAAATCTTGCAGAATGCACGTTCTTTTCTTGTATTTTCCAACTTGAAATAGGCGATATTCTCTTCGCCCTGCTCCCACAATAATTGAGCATCATTAAAGAAAACGTTAGCGCCATGCGCTGTGCCAGTTTCTTTTCGACATCGGCTACAATGACATAAATACATTGCTTTTGGCTTTTGCCCTGTAGCGATGACATAACGGCAAGCGCCACATAAACACCCACCTTGGTATCGATTCATTTGAGACTACTCCTATTTGACTTAGATCCGCAGCATTCATTGCCTTATTCTAAAAATGCACAGTTTTCGGGAGAAGGGGCGTGGCATTCAGCCAATGTCCCATGATTTATCCAATGCCAATAAGGGCTCTCTTTAGGTCTCCATGCATCATGGGCGAGAATAACTTTATTAGTGATAGGATCACCATGGTAGAAACAATGGCCGTTCTCTAAATAGGCTTTATCCCATTTCGCTGCAACAAATACCTTCACTCCCTTGATAAATTGTAAAGTATCAATTTGCCTAGCCAGTTCTTCACCATCAATGTAGAGGGGAAGCCAATCATGGAATAGCCCCTTTTTAATTTCTCCTACTGAGGGACAAACAAGGCTATTCGGCTGGGAATAAGCACTGGAAATGAAAAACAAACACAACATTATTCTTATTATCATCGTGGAAGATCCTTTTTGGGTTGGTATGCTTGCGGCCACAGGTTAACATTCCTAAACTTGAAATAGCAAGATCGAGCCAAACTTGGTAACAGCATTTAAGATATACAAGCGATTACTTCTGCATTTCATCAATAGGAATATATTGTGACCTTTAAACAAAACTGGGAAAAAGCGGGTTTAGGGCACCATTTGCCAGATGAAACACTTGAGGCTATGGTAGAGCTTGCTTTTCCTGGGAGAACGATTCAATCCAAGCACTCTATCTCAGAGGGCTGTGCCAATTTAAATTACGTCATTGAAATTGCGCAAATTAAAGGGCCCTTTATTTTACGTATTTATTTAAGAGATCAAAAAGCTGCTTATCGCGAACAAAAACTGGGGCAATTGCTAAAGCAAATTGTCCCTATTCCGCAAATTCATTTTATAAGCAATTATGAATCTTATCGTTTTGCGATTGCTGAATACTTACCAGGAATATCATTGAGGGATTTACTTTTAGGTAACCGTTCCCAAAATTTCGGTGCGCTTCTAGTTGATACAGGGCTAATGCTCACAAAAATTCGTAGCTATGTTTTTGAGGAAGCTGGCTTTTTTGATGAAGATTTAAAAATAACCCGATCTATCTCGCAACAAGGGTATTCAGAGTATGGGCAACAGTGCTTAAGGGAGCCCGTTGTTGAGCAAATCTTCTCACCACATGTCCTTGGTAAGATGGGTTATTTTTTAAAAAAGTACCAAGCATTCTTTCCTGATGAACAAGAAACCCATTTAGTTCACGCCGATTTTGATCCAGCCAATATTCTAGTTGTCGAGACGGATAAAGAATGGCAAATTTCGGGCATTTTAGATTGGGAGTTTTCTTTTTCAGGTTCTTCTCTATGTGATATAGCGAATATGCTTCGTTACGCCCATCAAATGCCGGCCTGGTTTGAACGTGGTTTTTTACAAGGATTAAAAAAAGGAGGATATCGGCTTCCTGAACATTGGCGTATATCGGTTCACTTGCTTAATTTACTCTCTTTGCTCGATTGCCTTATACGAAGTTGTGGTAAACGTCCCAATCAACGCAAGGATATCTGCGCCCTGCTTGGGAACATTTTAACCGAATTAAGCCGCTTTGCAGAGATTGAAAAAAATGGATAAAGCCGTTAGACCACTGTTTCTCACGAACAATTACAAGCTTTCAAAGCCACAACCGAGTGTCTTTTAAATCAGCAAGTATGGCAATGGATTGATTAATCACTTCAGGGCAGTCGCCCCAGCCAATGACCGGCTATCAATTGCTTGTAGTGTTTTAAAAGCGGTGATTGGGAAAATCATATAACAATGACTAAACTTAATTTGATAGCGTGCTCAACAAGGAGTGTTATGGTGAAACTAATCAACGCTTTCGTTATTGCAATTATTTATTTCGGATCTACCCAAAGTTTTGCTGCTAAAAAAATATTAACATTAGGCCCGCCTCCAAGGGGACTGGAGTGCCAAGAAATATATGAAACAGCTGCTCAACCCAAGTCAACAAAAGAAATTTTCGCTACAACGCAATCGATATGTGCAAGGAAAGGCGGATTAAATGTGTTGAGTGAATCATACGGTGATCCAAAAGAACCTCAAGGGGTAATCTTATCTTGTGTTGGGGACACTCCTGATAGAGTCATTTTTGCTTGCTATTTTCCGGCAAATTGATGAAATTTATCCTCTTACTGTTTATTTTTATTACATATCATTAAATTGCTCTGCTTTGGCTAGCAGCTATCAGCCCTACAGTTCCTATCCAATCTTTAATATAAAAGCACATTATTCTTAATTTTTATAAATATTGATAAAAACATTTGCATTGTACTCAAGATTTAGATTATTCTGGAAGGGACTCACAAGTATAAGGAGATCATGATGGGTAAAAGTGCTACAGATACTCGTGCAGTAATCAATGGAGATAAAAAAGGAAAACAGCCTGCTTCTAATCATGGAGCGCCACTTTTTTTTAATCAAAGGCCAATTTCCCCAACTTCAGAAACAGCGGGAACACAACAGCCCGTTCAACAAATCCACTTAGAAACTAATACTGAGTTTTTACTCGCTGCAATTTTAGAAGAATTAAAAACGCGTAACATGCTTGACCTCATGAAACTAAAACTTAAACAGGCTAAAGAGCAAGAGGAGTTGCAGACATCCGAAGAAAAACAAGCAGAAGATGCAGCACGGTTTGAGGAAATCCGACCTTCGATGTATACCTGATTTATATCCGCTAAAAACCAATTAACAGCTGGCTGTTAATTGGTTTTTTAATAGCATACCGAACCAATTTATTGATATTTCCTTTACATAAAGTCAAAAATCCTCGAATTATCCGCGCGAAATTAGAGTTGTATCGCCTCTTCTAATAATTGTTTAAAGCCGGTAACAATTTTATCCGCGTGTGATAACTGGTGTTTTTCATACGTGGTCAGTAACCCTATGACGCACATTCCTGCCTCTTTAGCCGCTTTTACCCCATGAGGTGCATCTTCAATTACCAAGCAGCGATTTGGAGAAATATTTAATCGCTGAGCCGTCAATAAATATCCCTCAGGTGAAGGTTTGCCCAACTTCACATCTTCTGAAGTCACAATCGTATTAAAATAGGATTGCAATTCCCCTTCTCTTACCCTGGAAAGAACGGCGGTAATTTCGCTTTTAGTAGAACCACTGCAAATTGCTACCTGCTTTACTTGAGAAACGATTTGAAAGAGGAATTGTTCAAAATCAGCAACTAAAGGTAATTGATCCCGGTTGCTGATCATATTCATGTAGGCTGCAACTTTTTTGTGAATTAAACCATTCATTTCTTCCGCTGAAAAAGAATAATTCTTACTCTGCATAAGCTTAGGGAACATATCTTTATCAGATAGGCCGAGGTATTTTTCAACGTATTCCTTATAGGTTAAAGTAACTCCTAATGGCTCTAACACGTGGCAACATGCTTCATAATGAAGTGGCTCACTATCTAGGATTACCCCATCAAAGTCAAAAATGATTGCATCAAACATAGGCCTAATGATCCGTATTCATTAATTAAACCCGCATAATATAACCAATCGTTCTGCTCAAGCTCCACCTCTTTACATCAAAAAAAAATTATTTTTATATTGAGATTGACCCTAACGTTGCGTGATAGTTTAAAATCGCGGAAGAAGGAGATGTTGTATGAAGTATTATCAAATTAAAGAAATCAGCCAAATGACCTCACTTTCTATTCGGTCACTACACTATTATGAGGAAGTGGGTTTGTTAAGACCTTTGAGGCATCCTGATTCTGGTTATCGCCTATACTCGGAAGATGATTTACTTATTTTGCAGCAAATTATTACTTTAAAATTTCTTGGATTTCCTTTATCTATTATCAAAGAAATAATCAGAAATCCGAGTTTTAATTTAGCAGAGTCAATGGGCATTCAAGCTCGAGAATTAGGCGAGAAAGCTGTTAAAATTAATGAAGCCGCTTCCTTATTAACTTATATTGCCAGTCAACTGGAAATGAACGAACATGTTAATTGGAAAAGTACCGCAAAAATCATTGAAATACTGGAGCTAAATACTATGAGCGATACTGTATTAAAAAAATATCAATTAGTTAACAAATCAGAATTAGGTAAAAAATCGGATTACGATGCAATCTACAATCCCAATCGACTCTATCCTATACACAGGGCAGGTAAACGCCAAGAAATCGGCATTGACCCTGCCAATCTGCCTTTTGTTGGTTTCGATTGCTGGAATCATTATGAAGTTTCCTGGCTCAATGAGAAAGGTAAACCAATGGTTGGAATTGGCGAAATTTTTTATGACTGTAATTCGCCAAAACTCATCGAGTCCAAATCGATGAAGCTTTATTTTAATTCCTTTAATAATACCAAAATTAAAAACATTGAAGTGCTAGAAAACACAATAAAAAAAGATTTAGAAGAGCGGGTTGAAGCACCCGTTTTTGTTAAAATTTACCCTCTAGAACAAGCAAAAAAATTCACTGTATCACCAACATTTACAGGCGAATGCATTGATTATCTCGATGTCGAATGTTCTGTTTATTTTGTTGAACCATCGTTTTTGAGTGTGCATGATCTTGTAGTAGAAGAAGTTTTATACTCTGACTTACTAAAATCAAATTGCTTAGTTACCAATCAACCGGATTGGGGGAGCATACAAATTGCTTATAAAGGAAAAAAAATTAATCGAGAAGGCTTATTGAAATACCTTATTTCCTTTAGAAATCATAATGAATTTCATGAACAATGCATAGAACGAATTTTCGCGGATATTATGAATTGCTGCAAACCTGAGAGCTTAACTGTATATGGTCGTTATACAAGACGTGGTGGATTAGATATTAATCCTTATCGAACGACGGAAGCTGCTGCCTTTGATGGGAAAAATAGTCGATTAGTTCGTCAATGACACAGAATAGATAATATTTACAGGACCACCCCTTCTAAAGGGGCTTCCTAGTTTATGTAAAAGCTTTTTGCTGGTTATTTATTACTCCATTAAAAATAAGGATAAATTCTATAAAAAAACGATCTATACTGATAGTTAACCGGAAATCTTCTTGCCTTTTTATGCCTATTGCAGACGAAAACGCGCCTAAAAACGACACGAAAGAGTTATTTCTTTGTTTAACAGATAAATCAATTCGTTTTGAAAAAATAGATGAGTCCGTTTGTGTATTTAATCGAGAGAATTATAGATATTCTTCAAACAATCAAGCTGAATCAAAAAATCCTCTTTTGGCAGCAGAATTCGCTGTTTTTTCCGGAAATTTACTTCGATTGATCCTTGGTAATTTTCAACCAGAATATTATCTTGCAATCAATTCAAAAGATAGAAAAATCTATAGGATTGGTACAGAAGTAGCCAATTATAAAGATTGGTGCGAAGTGGTTCATGTAGATAACTCTCGTGAAGGTTCTTTATTTTTACGTTGGGATACAGAGGATGAACAGGACATCTTAAACTTAAACATACGGGGTCTGACAGCCATACTGGTCGCCTGCTATTTTCTTGGGGAAGCAGATTGGGCTGACAATAATTTTGGTTTTGTAAAGGTGGAAGACGGCTTTATTGTTGTGAGACTTGATCCTGGTTACAGCTTTAATTCATCCATTATTAATAATTGCACAGTTAATCTAGAGCATTTAATGGGTAACCTGCTTCTCAATTTTATCGCCAAAGAAACCAGTGGTGAAAACTCTGAATGTCAGTATCTGTCCGATATTATTGATTATGAGCGGGAAGAGGTTAGAAATTCTGCAGCTAAGATCATGTTTTCCAACAAATCTGAAATAATATCCACAGTGAAAAGAATAGTTGATATTGACGCAGAGGACTTACATCAAATAAAAGAGAGATCTTTTGTTAAAAACCATTATGGTTTAGCGGATAAATTAATAAATAAATTAATTCAAAGGCAATATTTATTTAAACAATTTCTTAATCGGCTTGAAGAAGAGCTTCCTAAGCTTGATGAAGGAAAATTAATCCAAAATATTCCTCACGTAGAGAATACTCTGGATACTACTAACCCTTCTAACCAAACATCATTTAAATTTTTTCCTACTGAGACAAAACAGGATTCGCATAAAAGAAGAGACGATGCTGCGTCCCTAAGTGGTGTTGCCCACTCGAAGAAATCCAGAATCTAATGGTTGGTTTGCATAACTTGCTATTTGTTCAATGGCTCAAGAAAACCCTGCTGATTATTTGTGAAAAGAATAATATGGTAAAGTAAGCTCGATATGAATCCCTAATCGTTAAACCCACTTGAGGTTGTGAATGGTATCAACAATGACATTTCAGCTCTCTTTTGAAGAGAATCCTCATCCAGATGATATTCAGGCTCTGAGTCATGGCATCATGGACCATGCCCAGAAAAAGAAAGGGTTTAATCCTTTGGAGTTTTTTGCATTCTTTATCCGCGATTCAAGCAATGCTGTTGTTGGAGGATGTAACGGATGTACACTCTACGGCTGTCTTTTTATCGATCAGCTTTGGGTGAGCAATTCATTAAGAAACCAAGGCCGAGGTACCCAATTGATGAGGGCAGCCCTGAGCTATGGGGAAAAGAAGGGCTGCACTTTTGCCACTGTCAATACTATGGATTGGGAAGCACTCGGCTTTTATCAAAAGTTAGGGTTTAAGATTGAGTTTGAAAGACACGGTTTTCAGAAAAATTCTGTTTTTTATTTTTTGCGCAAAGAATTTTTGGAAACATCAACCCAACAAGATCAAATAAACATACGTCCACTCGCTGAAAAGGATATTATGCATTTAGTTGATGAATTCGCCCGTCACCTTTGGCCTAAGCCACGATCAACATTTGACCTGTATTGGCATGAGCAAGCTAAAAATGAGCGGTGCATATGGCTTGCTTTCTACAACAAACAACTTGCAGGCTACGTGACCTTACGATGGCATTCCGATTACCAACCTTTCAGAGATAATCATATTCCTGAAATCATGGACTTGAATGTTTTACCACCGTACCGTAATAAGGGAATTGGCTCACAATTATTGGCCATCGCCGAAAAGGAAGCAGCTTCTCGTTGTGATGTGGTTGGTTTAGGTGTCGGTTTGTATCGGGATTATGGCGCTGCACAAAAACTGTATATCAAAAGAGGGTATACTCCTGATGGGAGGGGTTTAACCTATCAGTATAGGCCGATTAACCCAGGAGACAATGCACCGGTTGATGATGATTTAATCTTATGGTTTACAAAACAAGTTAACTTGTACATATAAGGATAATTTTGAGTCATGATGCCTGAAATTGTTATTCGCAATGCATTACTGAGGGATATTCCTCATTTTCTACCCCTGATGGAGCAATTGGGTTATCCACAATCGCTTGAAGGTTTGCAAAAGCGGTTTGAAGTATTCGCAACGCAACCTGATTACGGCGTTCTTCTAGCAGAAGCGACAACCCAAGTGCTCGGGTGGATTGCATGGTCTAAGAGCCCTCTTTTTATTTCTGATATAACACGAATTCATATTGAAGGACTGGTAGTCGATAGAAATTTTCGCGGCCAGGGAATTGGTAAAAAGCTAATGGCTGAAGTTGAAAAATTCGCTGCGCAATTTAGTCCTTGCATCATTGATCTTACATCTGGATTAAAACGTGCCAAAGATGGTACCCACGAATTTTATAAATCCCTTGGGTATCAAAATGAAGGGGCTATGGCAAAATTATATTTAAGGAAAGTGTTGTGAAGATGAAAAAATTATAAGCCCCGATCGTTTAATATTGAAGTGGGGAACACTACCCCAATAATTAGATACAACAACCGGAGTGAAAATTGAGTAGACAACGAGTAGTGATTACAGGCATTGGGATGGTTACACCACTTGGTCTGACTGTAGAAGAAACTTGGAATAACATTTTGACAGGCAAAAGCGGTGTGCAAAAAATTGTAGAGTTTGATGTCGCTGATTACTCTACCCAAATATGGGCAAAGGTTAAAAACTTTAACAGCGATAATTACATACCCGCCAAAGACGCCCGCAAAATGGATTTGTTTACCCAGTATGGCATGGCTGCTGCAGAAGAAGCCATGCGTGACTCAGGACTTAAGATAAACGAGCCCTTATCATTGCGTGCGGGGGTTGCTGTTGGTTCAGGAATTGGCGGTATCGATACGATTACCTCTAATTTTGAAAAATTACAGCAAGGCGGTCCAAGGAAAGTTTCCCCATTTTTTATACCAGCAAGCATCATTAATATGGTTGCAGGCCAAATTTCGATTAAGCACCAGCTCAAAGGCCCGAATATCTCGGTTGTAACTGCATGCACTACCGGCGCACATAATATAGGTCTCGGCGCACGCTTAATTGCTAGCGGGGATGCCGACATCATGGTGTGTGGTGGTGCAGAAATGACATGCACCCCCCTCTGTTTGGCTGGATTTTCGGCAGTAAGAGCCTTGTCAAAGCGCAATGAAGAACCTGAAAAGGCATCCCGTCCATGGGATAAAGATCGGGATGGCTTTGTGATGGGAGAAGGTGCCGGCATTCTTATTCTCGAATCTTATGACCATGCCAAAGCACGGGGCGCTAAAATCTATGCAGAATTAGTAGGGTTTGGAATGTCAGGTGATGCTTTCCATATCACCGCTCCTGATGAAGATGCTGGCGGCGCCTCGCGCTCTATGCTCAATGCCCTTCGGGATGCACAAATTGAACCTCATTTAGTCGATTATATTAATGCCCATGGAACTTCAACTTATTTAAATGACTTAAATGAGACCATTGCGGTCAAACGCATTTTCGGTGCACATGCGTACAATTTAGCAATGAGCTCAACTAAGTCGATGACAGGTCATTTAATAGGTGCAGCGGGAGCAGTGGAAGCTATTTTTTCAGTCTTAGCGATACGGGATCAGGTAGCGCCCCCGACTATTAACCTTGACAATCCCGATGAAGATTGTGATTTGAACTACGTTGCACACCAACCACAAGAAAGGCGAATTGAGTATGTTTTAAGTAATTCGCTAGGATTTGGCGGAACAAACGGAAGCTTGTTGTTTAAAAAGGTTTAACTGCTGTTCACCCATTTTGTCATCCCGAACCTGGATCCATAGCCGTAAGGCTAGAAGATTTTCTCTTCCCAATCTCGATCCGGGTTCAAAATAGTTTACATTATTCAGCTATGGGTCAAGCGGCCCCAACTTATTCCAGCTGAGTTACCGCAAAATATTGCGCCAATAGCGTCCCTATTTTCCTAATCTGTATTTCATGCGTCACCCCATCAGCCTCAACAGCCTTTCGAAATTCGTCATGCTCAAGTTTCCTCTCGTCAACTTTGTCTGAAATAAGTAAGGATGAGGTATAGAGAGGAAGCAATTTGTAGAATGGATCTGTTTCAGGAGTTGACTCGATAACTTGTTTCCGCCATAGCGATGGTTCAAGTTTGTTTGCTTTAAATGCTAACTGCGAATTAAGAAAACCAAAAAGTTCATGCAAGGATATCGAGTGGTTTAAGCAATTATAAACCTTCGACTCAAGCGCATTTTCATTACATTGTTTAGCAATTAGCTCAGCGACATCAGCAGTTGCTAACACAGCAAATGATAACGGCAAATCAGGATAACCCCCAAGACGTAAGCATTTGATGACAAAGGCTACAAAATGATTCTGTCGTAATAAAAGTGGATCTGTACCATCAATAATGAGGGGCAGACGCAACGTGGTCACTGGGTATTTCTGTTTGACGGCTGCATGCATAAGTAGTTCAGCAATAAACTTAGATTGTTCATACCCTGAACTAAACTCACTGATACGAGCTTCACTCATATAACTTTCAGGCAAGTCATTGATTTCAGAAAATTGCGTAGACATATGAAAAAAATGGGTGCAATTCGCTATTCTCGCCAAATTCAGCATATTTTGACTGACGAGGACATTATTTGTCTTGAGACGCGCATAATCGACCACATGATTCACCTCGGCAGCAGCATGGATAATTATCGAAATAGCTCCGCAAACATGGTGAAAATCGCCCGCTTGCAAACCCAAAGTAGAATGTGCTAAATCACCGCCATAAATGCAAACGCGGCTTAAATCGATGGTGCGTGAAAAAACCCTTGCAAACCGCTCGGTTAATCGCTTTCTTGCCTGCCCATCATCCTCTGCACGAACAATAAGGTAAACTTGCTTTTCGGTATGATCCAATAACGCCCTTAATACATGTAAACCTAAATGCCCAGCACCCCCAGTTAATAAGACAGCGTTTGTTTTCCGTGCTTTATGAAAGGGAGGTATCTCGTTAAGAAGCGTGAGTTCTTTTTTCCAAATGGACGATGTCGTGCGGTTCCCATTAAGTAACGCATCAATTGTTGGGTTAGCAAGGAATTTTGCAAAATTGGCTTTTACATTCAGCTCTTTTTCCACTTGCAACGTCATTTGAGTAAGTAACAATGAATCTCCACCTAACTCAAAGAAATTTTCGTCAATACCAATGTTTGATTTCCGAAGCAAGCTTTCCCATGTTTTGCAGCAAGCTTTCTCAAGGGTAGTGACCGGTTTTCGTGTGGATTCGCCTTTTTCAGTGGTTGATTTAAATTCTTCTTCGCAATCCTTGCGCACTAAACTCGCCAATACCTTTCTATCGACTTTAGCACTGGAATTGCGTGGAAATTCTGCAAAAACCATAATTTTCCATGGAAGCATGTACTTGGGTAGATGTTGCCCGAGATGGTGCATAATCCCTTTGGTATCTACGCAATCTGGCATGAGGCATAAAACGATGTGCTTGATTGTCGTTTCATTGATTTTAAATTCAACAACCAGCGCACAAGCATTTTTTATTTCTGGAAACGCCTTTAACACGCACTCCTCAATCTCCCCCAACTCAACCAGAAGGCCATGCAATTTAACCCGATTATCTTTACGCCCTATATATTCCAATGTGCGATCATCAAGCCAACGCACAAAATCACCCGTTTTATACATTCGCGTATAGCGTGATTGAAAGGGATTATCGACAAAAGGATTGGATTTTAACTGCCCGCCAATATAACCGCGGGCAACTCCACTACCAGCTAAATAAAGCTCACCAATTACTTGCTCAGGCACAAGACTGCCATATTTATCCAAAACGAGTGGAATCACATGATCAGAAACTTCACCAATGGGAACCGAAGCGGAACGAATAGGTTCACGACAGGGGTAAGCTGTGGCATAAACGGTGACTTCTGTAGGGCCGTATAAATTGTATAATACGCAAGAGGTACCACTTGCCAACCATTGGTTAACTATCGCCGGTGGGAGCACTTCTCCAATCATGATAAGATGTTTTAAGGTAGCACACTGCGATAAATCGGAAAGCAGGATACTGAATAAGGAGGGCACTGTACTCATCATGGTCACTTGATGCTGAGTACAAATTGCAGCATGCGCGTTCGGATTATCGTCAGGATGAAAAAGCACCATGGTGGCACCGCATATTAAAGGTAAACAATATTCCGGTAGAGAAACATCAAACGTGACGCTGGTTGATTGCAAAAACTTATCTTCTGGCGAAAAATTAAAATAATTTTTCATCCATAATAAGCGCTCAATAAGGCCATCCTGTTCGATTAAAACCCCTTTCGGCAACCCAGTGCTTCCTGAGGTAAATAAAATATACGCCAGAGGCGAAGTGGTTTTACGGTGAGATTCATCAATTGCCTCAACGGTGGTTGAAACCGGCGCGTTAATCACCTGAATCGTCAGCGCTGCTGACTGTACTCTTACATCGAGCACCAATTTAGCGCCAGAGAGGAGAAACCCCTTGATGGCTGCGTCAGGATTATCAATCACAATAATCTTCTCACATCCGACGGTATCTAAAACATATTTGATACGCTCTAAAGGATGATGGCTATTAAGCGGAACATAGGAAAGACCTTGTTTCCATAATGCTAAAACAGTTACGATGAATTCAATGTTCGCACGTTCGGGAGATAAAATAGCAACCGTCTCATCAGGAGTTTGCGCAAATTCAGCTAATGCTAATGCCATGTCATCTACCCAGCGTTGCAACTGCTCGTAAGTAATTTTTTGCTCGCGCATTTCAATTGCAATCGCTTTAGGGAAGCATAGAGTTTGCTCAACAAAATAATCATAAACAAACTTGGTTGGCCGTTGTGCATTCTCTGGCGGGAGACATTTGGTTATTTCAGCAGCGGACAATAATTGAATATCCGATAACTTAGGCATCGATTGCTTTTGTAATAAGGCCTGACTTAATGAAATAAGAATCGTCTTAAAGTGCTTAGTAAAATTCGCAAGCAACTTCTCAGAAAAAAGCTCCGCTTGATACTTGATTTCAAACGCATAGCGATTGGTTTCGTAGGTTACCCATAAACTCATTTGAAATTGAGCTTCTTGTTGTGGGTACACCAAGGGTTGGATTGCCATTGATTTATTACAGATGTTGATATCAAGTTCAGAAGCATCAAAATAATTAAAATAAGTTTGTAAGAGAGGCCGTCCTTGTAACGATTGTTTCACCTCGGGGTGCATCATCAGTTTAACTAGCGGAAAATCTTGAAATTCCATTAGCTCAATCAAATGATGCCTAACGTGATTGATAAAATGGTTACAAGTTTCTTTTTGGTCAATTTTAATGCATAAAGGCAACACATTCACAAAATGACCGACCACTTCAGCCCATTTCTTTTGGGTTCTTCCATTAAATGCAATACCAACTAGAATATTGTCCTCACCTGTATATTTTGCCAACAACAATGCCCAAGCACTTAAGCAAAGATGGACTCGGATATTCATTGGCAATGACAAGATTGTTTGCATTTCATCTTCCGTAAATGCAATCGCAACCGTCCCTCCTCGTGCCAAATCTGGTGGAGCCGAAAGGGTTTTCCTGGGCAACTCGAATACACGCAACTCCTTGTCTTCATTGAGCACTTCTTTGAGCAAAAATTTGAGTGCTTTTGTGTTGTAATCCGTGGATTGCTGGTTTTGTTGCTGCACAAATTCATGATAAGACGCGACAAAGGGCTTCATTTTCAAGACAAACCCCGGCTCGCATAATGACCGTAATAATTTCTCGCCAACCTGAAACATCGCCGCCGCATCCATCACAATGTGGTGCGACGAGAGCATCAAATACACATCATTATCTTGATGGATAATAAAGATTTTTGTCGGCAATTCCCGAGAAAAGTCGATTTCTCGCAGCAAACGGCTTTGTAAGTATTTTTTTACATCGATTGCTGTGTCAATGGTTTCAACCACAATCATTTGTTGTTTTAGTGCTTGCGAAACAGGAAGGATCTCGTAGCCTAAAGTCCCTTCTTTGCTGGTAAACATGGCACGGAGCATTTCATGCGTGTTAATTAAGGTTGCCCATGTTGCTTCAATTTGCTCAAGATGAATTGCATTTCCACTTATTTTCCAACCGATAGAGCAATGATAAGCCGTATTATTTTCTACTGACTGTTGTTCATACCAAATGGAAAACTGATTATAAGACAGTCGATAAAAATTATTTTGGTTACCATTGACCGGATATTCTGTTTCAGGTTCTACATGCTCAACTTGCTGATTGACCATCCACATCTCCACCAATTGCTGGGTAACAGCTTCAATGGTGGTTTCTTCGAGTAAAACCGATAGAGGAATGTTTAAACCTAATTCGGTTTGTAATTCTGAGCGAATTCGGATGGTATTGATCGAATCCATACCCAGCTCGCTTAGCGCAATCTGATCATTTATCGTTAGCGCATTGTGATTAGTCTCTTGTGCAATTAATTGGAGTAAGCGCGTTTTTATAGACTTCGCTGCCTCTTCTTTTGAGGAATGTTGGCTGAGCGAAATTTTTTCCAGTTCAACACTAACTTGATCTGGCTGGCTAAGTGTATGCGTTTTAAATACAGCAAAATGGTGATCTTTTCCATGCGTTAGACAGGTAAACAATAGTTCATTACACATTGCCGGTAAAAGCGGCTCAAATTTGCTCAATGGGATGCTTGAGGTGGAATGAGCTCCGATATTAGCCATCATGCCCGTTTTGGCCCAAGGACCCCAATCAATAACAGTAATGGGTAAATTCTTCTTATGGCGATAAGAAGCTAATTCGTGTAAACCTAAATTCGCCAAAGCATAGTCGAACTGGCCTGGTGAAGAAATGAGTGTGGCAAGAGACGAGAATAAAACAAACACTTGAAGTTCAGTGAACTCTTGAGTTAACTCATGCAAAAGCCAAGCTGAGAACACTTTGGCGGCCAGCACCTTTTCCATCGACTTAATACTTGTTTTCGCCAGTGTTTGGTCGGTATTGACCCCAGCCAAATGAAAAATACCGGATAAAGGCCGGGGTAGCGTTTTAACTAATTTGCTAAGTTGGTTTTCGCTTGCTACATCAACGCAACGGCAAAGGATATTAGCCTGGTATTTCTTAGTTAATTCGTCAATAAAACTTTGATCAGCCAGTTCAAAATGCCGATAAGTGACAATGAAATTCTTAAGACCCAAGTTGGTTACCATATGCTTAAGCATTGTTTTGCCAACACCGCCTAGGCCGCCTGTTACTAAGTAATGCCCTTCTTCAGGCAACACTGTAGGTTGAGTTTTTTGCGTAAGTTCATGTGGTTTTGTTTTACAACGATAAAGTTCATTGCCGTGAACAGCCCAGAAAGGTGTTGTAATCTCTTGGGCAACCTGCGTTTCATTGTGATTGGCAAAAAGGTAAGTAACATTTTCTTCAGTAAACCGATCGTATGCGAAATATCGGAATTTAATCGTGGGAAATTCTGTGGGGAAAGCGAGCGTCATTGCTTTCAGTAAAGAGTAGATAAGATTTTTGTAATCCGCAGATTGCGTACAAGAAACAAACGAGATGGTCTTTAAATGCCCTGGAATCTGCTCATCTTGCTTGCATAAAAAATGGTAGACTGTCTGAAAAAGGTTATAGAGGTAACCCGGATCCCTCTTCGTTTCTACATCCTGTAGCTTTTCGCGGGACATCGAGGAGAGATGAGTTGTTATGTTCAGAAGCTCATTTTTCTCTAACGTCATTGCCTCTATGACAATAAGCAAATGCCCCGTGCGAATTGTTGTACCTCCCACCAATTCACACCAATCCATGGAAGGTACACCATGCTTTGAATCTAGCAATCTTTGGAGTTGCTGCGTTTGAGGCTTTTTCAAATCGGCAACTAAGGCACAATGCGTTAATGCTTCATCCTGAGTAAGATAAACAATTTTTTCCAAACTGATGTTGTGGATTATATTGTTAGGTAATGTTTGTAATTTAACAGATTGGCAAACAATCCCATCCATTTCCATTAATACGTCATTTTGGGCGTTATAAATCGTCAGATTGGCTTCTAAATGTTCCTCAGTGTGCGCAATAATCTGTGCATGGCAACGTAACCCCGTTTTCCAATTGTCTTCTTTATACAATTTGATGTGACGGATTGCCGTCGGGGCGTAAGCTTGCTCGAGTTGATCTAATCCTAAAGCCATTGTTTGGAAACAATTATCCAAAAAGGCCGCATGAGTAGTCAGTTCGCTTTCACTTGGTGCTAATTCACTTACCGTGTTTTGTGCATCAAGAATATAATAAGCTTTTTGCTTTCTAAACAAAGACCCGTAATTAACGCCTTTTGCGGCATAATTGGTATAAAATTTTTCTGCATGCTGAGGTTGCACAGTTTGATACGGGCACAAAGAGCGATTAGACACTTCCTTGCTTTTTAACAGCAAACTCGCTTCACAGACTGCTTTGTCCTGTTCGGGCAAACAAAAATAAGTCAATTTAAATTGATTTGCCGATTGTTGGCGAATGACTACTTTTAAACTTTCCTGACCCACCGATGAAAAAATAACCGGACGCAGAATAAGCAAATTATCCATTTCAATCTGCATTTGAGATTGATCAGTAAAATACGTGTCTTTAAGTTTTTCTATCAAATCCAGACTGGTCGTTATATAGTAAGAGCCTGGCAAAATACACATTTCATGAATGACATGCTGTGCGATATAAGCGTTCTCGGCTTGTGCTAAATCCAGGTTGATTTGGAATTCTAAATGCGTCGGTTCTAAAGTCATCGGTTTTAAGCGTTTTTTAGACATTGCCGACAACGCATTCGTCTTTAAATAATCCGGCAACAATTTCGTTCGGGCAAAAGGATAAGCTGGTAGGAAAACAGAAGAATCACTAGCCGTTTTAGCATTCAATAGTGCTGCAAGTCTTTGACTGTCCAAGCGGTTAGCTTTGTATAAATAGTCTAATAAATTAAAAAATAAATCTAAATCTGCTTTGTTCTTGCCATTAATTGCCAAAAAAGCCAACTCATTGAATCGCTCATTCCCTTTCAAGCAATGACTTGCCAAACTCGTTAGAACACTGTCCGGACCTATTTCAATAAACGAAGTGACTCCCAATTCATAGCCTACTTCGATCGCTTGTTTAAACCGAACCGGATTAACGATTTGCGCCTGCCAATAGTCCATTGATGCAAAATCATCATTCTTGCTATCAACTCGGTATTCTTCTGCGGTGCTTATAAATACAGGCCTTGTATTTGCGGTTGAAAAAGAGATACCGGACGCTATCAAACGCTCTTTAAAATAATGAGCTGCCGATGCAAGCAAAGGTGTGTGAAAAGCATGAGTTGTGTTTAATTTAACACTGTGAATGTGCCTTTGTTTTAGCTCCTGCAACAAGCGTTCAACCGCGTCCCCTGCTCCTGAAACCACTTGTATTTCAGGGGCATTGTAAACCGAAAGCCATAATGCAAGTTCGGGCGCCTCTGATTTAAGCTCGTTTACTAAATCTTCCACGACGTTGCTGTTCGCATAGATTTGCACCATGACACCATGGGTGAGTCCTGGATACTCACTGATTGCTAAGCTTCGTTGATTAACCATTTGTGCGGCATGTTCAAATGATAAAATCCCTGCGGTACATGCTGCGGCATATTCTCCTAAACTATGACCAATTACAAAATCCGGCATCACGCCCAGTTGGTTTAAGAGTTTGGCTAGAGAGAACTCAATCAGAAACAAACTTAGTTGAGCAGCTTGCGCATTGTCTAAAGTTGGTGAAGCTTCATCATTAAAAATATAACGTTTAATCTTATGCGGAAACTCAATGCAAGCATCGAGTTTCGCCGCATAGTGATCAAGGATGTTGCGATACAAAGGAATTACCTCATAAAGCAATCGAGTCATGTCCTTGTACACTCCACCTTGGCCAGTAAACATAAAAGCAAGTTTGGCTTTGCGTTTAGCAAAACGCTCATTCGATGCAACGGTATCAACATTATCCAGTTGCTGCAGTAGTGCTGCTTTGTTATGCCCAAACACCAACTGGCGATAACCAGGCCAACTTTTACGTTGATTAGCCTGGACTAACAAGGCGTTAAACGCTTTCTCATCGCTTTGCTGTAAAAGAATACGATACGCATCGTATAATTTTTGCATGGATTCGGCCGATTTTGCCGATAATGCGAGATACGGATAAGGAATTGTGGTACATGAGGAATTAAGTTCCTGGTTGGAGGATTCTTCAGCCCCCAAAATCACATGGGCGTTTGAGCCGCTCATACCAAACGAACTCACTGCCCCAATAATATTTTGCTTAACTATAATCTGTGCGGGAAACTCAGCTTTGCATAAATCACGTCGCAACTCAGGATTTAAGCAATTCGCTGCGGTATGAGGAGGGACAATATGGTGATAAATACATAAACTGGTTTTAATCACCCCCGCAATACCTGCCGCGGCTTCGCAATGCGCGATATTTCCTTTCACTGAACCAATGTATAAGGGTTGTTCTCTGCCTTGATAAATTTCAGACAATGCCGAAAATTCGATTTTATCGCCTAAATCAGTTCCTGTTCCATGCGTCTCAACATAGTTAATTGCTTCCGCCGATAATTTGGCATCTTTTAATGCTTCTTTAATAACGCGCTTTTGTGATTCTTTAGATGGTGCAGTAATTCCGTTGGTTTTCCCGTCGCTGTTAATGGCACTTCCAAGAATATTGGCATAGATTCGTCGCTTATCATTAAGGGCTTCTTGGTGCCTTTGCAGGATAATGACCCCTACCCCTTCACCCCGGGCGAAACCGTCAGCCGCTTTGCTAAAGGGTTTACATCGCCCGTCTTTGGCCAATAAACCTGCACTGGCTAAGTCAAGATTGTAGTCAACAGTTAAGATTAAAGTAACCCCGCCCACAATCGCCAAATCACACTGATTGAGCTGCAAAGCTTTCACGGCTTGGTGCAAGGCAACTAATGAAGAAGAACAAGCTGTATCGACAACAAAATTCGGGCCTATTAAATCAAAATGATAAGCAATCCGGCCTGCCGCCATACTTCCTAAAGATCCTTTGCTGTGGAATCCGGTGAATTCCCCGGAATTGTGCATGACCCGTGAATAATCTTGGGTACCCAACCCAATAAAGACACCACAGTTGGTGCCTTTGACCGTTTCTGGATCAATATTCGCATCCTCAAAAGCATGATAAGTTTGTTCCAGTAAGATCCGATGTTGCGGATCCATGTGCGCTGCTTCTTTAGGCGATATTGAAAAAAATTGGTGATCAAATTCCCACGGATTCCTACGCAAAAATCCACCATGTCGGATTGACTGCGGCAGCGTATCTAACGCCACATTCCAGCGATCAGCGGGAATGTCTGAAGTCGCATCCATCCCTTGAGTGATTACTTCGTAAAAATGAGCCAATGAATCAGCCTGGCCCGCAAACTCGCAGGCCATACCAATGATTGAAATAGGTGAGTGCAACTTCAATTTGATTACCTCTTAAAACATAAGTACCCAGCCCCTACCACACTGTCACTAAGTTAAGATCCAATAATCCGCGACCATGAGTGACGCAGATAGGATCACTTAGTTTAATAGCCAGTGATCTTCTTAAAACGATGCAGCTTGCCGGTACGATTGTTCAATCGCTGAGATCGCAAAATCCGCAGAGCGGATAGACCCCTCAAAAAAACCCTGACATTGTGAAAACGCTTCACCGCAAATGTGAACATTTTTATGCTGGCCATTTTCTCGCAACGAAAAGGCTTTCAGCGTTTGCATGATTAAACTGGATTGCGCCCCAACCTTCCATAAATGAACTGCTGCACCAAAAGGAGGGCGCCCCCAATCGCGGATTCCCCATTCGTCAACCGAGGGTTTGATTGGCAAACTAAAATGCTGCTGCAGGGTTTTTTCAATCTCATTTTTGAAAAATTCATTTTTATTGACCTGCGGGAGATACTGATAACCTTCAAAGTCATCCACATTATCTTCCACATAATGCCGCCAATATTGATGCCAAGGGCCATCACAATACAGCATAGCCATACCGTAGGTTTCGCCTTTTTCTTCTTTGAATTCCAAATGCGCAGCCCGAATAGGGGCAAACTCACCACTGGTGGGTTTGGCATCTAACTCCCAAGGCGGGTTTTTCATGGTTGCGGTTACCCAGATAATCGGGATTGGCGATACGCTATCAAGCAAGGTATTAATCGTGGCAGGCAAGCAAGCGGCTAATTTTTTCAAAGGATACTGAGGAATTGCCAGAACAACATGCTCGCATGTGAGCTCTTCAACCTTTCTTGATTGCACCTGCTCTATCTTCAAGCAAATAGTTTGCTTATCTATTTCATTCATGGCTTGTAAATGATGATTCACATGAATATCGACGCCCAAGGAGCGAAGCTCTTTTTCAATAAGATTTATCATTTGAATCATACCTCCCTCCGGGATATAGGAAGGTTGCTTCATGAGGCGCAAATTAAGGAGAAAAATGATCCAGTCAATGGCATTTTGATTATCATTTTTCATGTTGTAGTAAGCACCTTTTTCTCGGAAAAATTCCACTGCTTCGTAAGAAAGGACATCGGAAAATACATTCCATGCCCCCTGCTGATAAAGAGGCTTATTTTTGTAAGTCGCCGTATTTCGAAGTGTCTCAAGAGCTGCATTGCGGTGCGGATTAGCCAAGTCGTCCGTATGCAGATCCCACTGGTTACCCAATATTTTTTTCATTCCTAATTCAAGTAAAGTGATATCTGCGCCAATCTCAGGGTGCTTTAAAATAAGTTCTCGTTCTTCAGCGGTCAGTGCTTCAAAATTAGGCGTCGAAGAAGAACTCGCTTCCCCTTGCTCAATGTGTTTCACCGGAATTTGTAATTCCTGCATAAAGCGGTGTGTCTCTGTTTGGTAATCGGGCTCAATTCGCAAGGCTCCGTAAGCGGGTTTAAATAAGCCATTGGCAAACGATCCGGTTTGAATCCGCCCACCTAAGAAAGGCAGGGACTCAAACACCGCTATGCTTTTTTCCGGAAAGGATTTTTTTAAGCGATAGGCGCTGTATAATCCTGATATGCCGCCCCCGATAATCGCAATATCTATTTTTTTCATTTTTTTTCTACCTTCTCAAGCAACACAGCTCATGTGCTCGTCAATAAAGCTGGCTAATTTTCCAATGGTGTAATACTCAAATAAATCTTCCGTGCGAATCTCAACATTAAAATGCTTGCTCAAGCGTAAAGTGAGCATTTGAAGATCAACTGAATCAAGCCCGAGATCAGCAAAGCTGATCTCTGAATCCGAATCAATGTCGTCTTGAATGATTTCCGCAACCATCTTAGCCACTGTTTCTTCTAGAGAAAGCTCCTCCTGCTTAGCGGTTAGCTTTTGGAAGTGCTCGGGAGTTTTCATTGCAGCTAGAATTTCCATTAATTTTTTTCTATCTGCCTTAGCACTCACTGCTTGCCTTGGAATAGCGTCGAGGATTTTCATCCGCTTGGGCAACATATGCTTGGGTAATTTTTTCTCCATCTTCTCGCGAACCTGAGCTAACCAGCTTTCCTCATGGTTTGGTACTGTCGTTGGCACCAAGGCGATAATTAAATCCCCTTCAATTAATAAAGCCCCCACATCATGCACTTCTGGCAGTGTCGAAAATTGATATTCGATTTCGGCCAACTCAACGCGTTGACCATTAATTTTGACCTGATCATCCAGACGGCCTAAACAATAGATATTCCCTTCAGCATCCACGCGGCACCGATCGCCGGAAAAGTAGAGCCGGTGATACATGGATTGCGGATCCATTTCTAGCGGATTTTGAACAAATCGTTCATTCGTTAAGCCTTCATCATTCACATAACCATTTGCCAACGACACCCCGCTAATACATAACTCCCCTTCTGAATTAGGCAGGGTAGGTATAATTTTTCCGTCATCAGTTTTTAAATAAAATGCCATATTGTAAATAGCAGGACCAATAGGAAGTGCCTCTCTATCTTGTGGTGCTTCAATTTTCCAGCCACTCGCCATGATGGTCGCTTCAGTAGGGCCATACACATTATGAAATACGGTATTCGGCAATTGCGCCAAGGCCTTCTCAGCCAACGCTGGCCTGAAAACTTCCCCCCCCACACAGACGTGTTTTAAGCTGCGGCATGCAGAAAAATTGGGTGTGTTGACTAGAAGGGTCAACATGGTCGGTACCGTAGTGATGTGGGTCGCTTGATGGCGAATAATCGCGTCGGTAATTTCGCGACTATCCAATTTTCTTAAGCCGCCGATTAAGCCAATACTACCGCCTATCATCAAGGGCGCCATTAACTCATGCATAGACGGATCAAAAGAAGGGTTGATCGTTTGCAGCCAAATATCGTTAGGCTCAAAGGAGGTATAATCCATAATCCAGGCAAAATGGTTATGAGCCGCTTCATGAGAAACAGCCACCGCTTTCGGCCGCCCCGTCGAGCCAGAAGTGAAAATAATATACATGGGATCGCGCAGCTTTATCGTCAAGGGAAGGTTTGCGTTGGAATACTGCGCCAACTTTATGGCATCTAAATTGACCAGACGAGCTGTTAACTCTTGCTCTTTAGCGAACAGCTCTGAACGATTTACCAGAATGATTTTGGCATCAATTTTACCCGTCATGTAATTGATTAAATCAGCAGGGTAGAATGGATCGATAGGGACGTAAATCGCTCCCGCTTTGGCAATAGCCATCAGGGATAAAACACGCTCAGGATCATGGGTCGTACACACACCGACACTGTCGCCTGGTGCAATGTGTAATTCTTCACGTAAATAATGGGCTAATTGATTCGCTTTATCATTTAAATCACGGTAATTTAAAAAACAATTCTCACTAAAAACAGCTCGGTTTGAGCCAGAAATAAGAACTTGTTCTTCAAATAATTGATGGGGAAACTTTCCCTCGTAAGTCATTTTATTCATAAATAACGTCCTAAATTTGAATTAATGTGGGAAGCGAGATCATCAACATGAGGGATATTCAGCATGGTGAAGTGATTACCACTCACATTCTTGCCAATCGTAATGCATTTTGTATCTTGGTCAGTGAAGTCATAGGCCAATCGATCGCTTGCATGAATCATATGCGCTTCCACCTCTGGGTATTCGCGATAGACATACCGACTTAGCGCCCGTAGGCAGTGTTTCCTGGTTTCTAAAATTGCTTCCAGCCGATGAGGCTTTAAACATCGGTGAAGTAATTCGAGCAGGGTATTTTCTTCACATTGATAGACATCATGTTTTTCTATCATTTGTTGCGAAAAAATAGTGCTTGCTAATACGCGCAGCTCAAACAAACGTTCGGCATGATAATCGCGCATAGCAAGAGGTAAGTTTGGGTCAAGCAAGAATACAGGGAACTCCCTTTTCTTTTTTGCCGCGAGCATCGCTGCCATTTCATAAGCAACCAGACCACCAAAGGAATGACCTGCAAGCACGTAATTTACATCCGGGTAAGACTGGGATAAAAAATCTAAATAAGTTGCAGCAAAAGCTTCGATTGACTCGCAATGGCCAACGACAGAATGAACATAGCTCACACCAACAAGGGGGAAATGAAGCTTTCTAGCCAACTCATAAAAAGAAGCAATTGATCCATCAGCCCCGTGTACCATGATAAAAATTGTCGAGCCTCCTGAATCGAGAGGGGATAAGCCGAATTGCTGGGCAAAATTGGTTAATAACTGATTCATGATTTACTGTTCCTGCTGGCTTTGGGAGTTTTTAATCAATTGGACATAGAAACGAATGCTATTAAGATAATTGGCGATGGAAATCCGCTCATTAATGCCATGATACCCTTTAAAATCGTCCATCGTGCCGCGAATAAAAAGAAACTGATACGCATTATCCGTTAAAGCGGCAAAATGCCTACCGTCAGTACCGCCGATAGTGAGCACAGGTGCTACCAAGACTGAGTCCTGATCGATTTGCTGGGCAGAGTTACTAATGACATGAAACCCATAGGCATTGGTGTCTGCTAGCACAGGTCCGTTAAAAGTATCGAGGACTTTGATTTCAACCGGCAAATCTTTTAGTACTTTTTGCAGATGTTTGACTACTTCGTCTTTAGTATCCCCTGGATATAAGCGGTAATTGATCGTAGCCCTTGCCAACTCGGGAAGTATATTTTGCTTCACACCTGCGTTAAAAAGGGTTGGTGCAGCGGTAGTTCGCATCATGGCATTCATGAGCGGATTTTCGATAAGTTTGGCTGTAAGGAGCGGTTTAAATAACCATAAATTCGCCATAATCAGCCTTTTAGAAAAAGGTAAGTAAGGCGCCATTTTTTGAAACAAAGGAAAAACTAAGGAGTCAGCATGAACTGGCATATCATGCGCTTTTATCCTCGCAATGGCTCCACCTAAAATATCTATCGGAGTTTTTTGCGGTGGTTTGGCTGAATGCCCGCTTTCCCCTCCAACCGACAGCTCAATATTAAGCTGCCCCTTTTGTCCAATCCCGATCAAACATAAAGGCGATTTAAGCTCCGGGAGCATTTTTTCAAGAATCGCTCCTCCTTCATCGATAATGTAACACAATTTACCCTCTTCCGCCTTTAACCATTCCGCTGCTTTTTTAGCGGTAGGTCCACCAACTTCCTCATCATCACCAAGATAGATGTAAATAGTTCTTTGCAGTTGAAAATTCTCCTGCATCAACCGACTTACCGCCTCTAAAATCGCCACCAAACTGGTTTTCATATCCAAAGCGCCTCGCCCACAAATATAACCTTCCTTCACTTGGCCTGAAAAAGGAGGGAACGACCATTGATCATATTCCGTGGGAGGCACTGGAACGACATCTTGATGGGCAATTAGCAGCATAGGTTCTAAGGACGAATCATTACCTTGCCATTTTAAGAGAAGCGCAAATTCCCCAAATCGTTGTATTTCGACCCGTTTGAATAATTCAGCATAGGTAGTAAACAAATAGTCATGCAAAGCCTTAAAAGCTTCAGGATTCGCATTGACTAAAGGTTGCTCTGAAATAGTCTCAAATTGAATCACTTGACTTAAGCGGGAAATCGCCGAATCTTCTTCAATTTCAAGTTTAACCTGTTCACGCACTGGCGGCGCAGAAGGTTTGCTAAGCAAAGCTCGAAGTACTATCACGCCGAGCCCTACAATAACCAATACTCCTACAGAGAGAACCCACATCATGTTTTACCTTTTCTTATTCTGCGACCGAGCATAGTTCGTTATCCTCTTGTTCTCTGAGGCCGACACCATTGCTGTACTTAATCGATAATAATGAGCCTGTAGTGAGAATCACCACCGCAACCATAAAAGGAAGAACAGTCAATATCGGCTGTAAAAAAGCAGACATTAAAGGCGCAATACCCCAGGCCAACGAATTAATTGAGGATGAAACACCCATGATTCTTCCCTGAAATTCGCGTTCAGTCTCGTTAGACAGGATACTTAGAATCACCACATAAACACTAGGAACCACAATCGCCATGAGAGCGACACAACTCCAGAAGACCCAAATATTCTCAAAGCAAATGATCATCGCGATCAAAATTGGCTGCGGTATTATGCCTAAGAGCAAACTCTTGCGAAGGCTTACCCGCTTGGTTACAGCCGGAATAATAAGCAGCAACGATATCGCGAAAAAAACCGAAAAATAAGTGAGTAAGACGGATTCCATCAAACTATCAAATTGAAAAACCTGCAGGGAATAAGCAGATAAATAATTAAAAAACATGTAATAGCCGATTAGAAAAATGCCCAAAATAAAAATGGGTAACCGGGTTTGGTGAATTTTAAACGCGTAGTAAATATTCACCATCGCAGAAAATAAATTTAACTTAATGCTTCGATTCCCTGGATAAGTTTCTTTGAAGGAAAAAACAATTAACAAAAAGGTTAGTAAAGGCAATACAGCAGTAATATAAAAAGGAGTTGCATAAGAGAACACATGGCTTAGCAAAATGTCAGTTGAAAACACACCGCCTATAACCGGTCCTATAGAAAATCCGACTGCATTCGCAGCTGTGATAATACTGATATTTCTGGACTTTGTTTGTTCCGTACTCATATCAATGATAGCAGCTTGGGCAATAGGCAAACTTGCCGCAGTTATTCCGCAAATGATGCGCCCTAAAAGGATGATAGAGATACTATTCAGACTAACCCCTGCACCCGTGATGATTAAGCCAAACAAGTTACCTAGCAGGCAAACGAGCAAGGTCGGCTTTCGCCCATACTTGTCTGATAATGCCCCCAAAAACGGTGATCCCAAAAACATCATTAAGGGATACATCGCCAAGACCAGGCCATAGACGTAATAACGGACTTCAATAGGGGTCGCCGCATTAAATAAATCGGTACTGTTATTGATAAACAAAGGGGTGAGTATCGGGAAAATCAGGGCTAACCCTGCAGCATCCACAAAAATAGTCAAAAACAAAGAAAGAACCGCTATTTTCGATCTATTCCCTTCTGGTTTATTTGTCGCTTCTTGCATTTTTTCTCCTTAGGTTTCCTGGGCGGTCGCTGTAATCACCAATTCACGAATACAAACTTGCTGCGGTTGTGTATATAAATAAAGTGCAGCCTGGGCGACATCTTCTGGCCTTAATACATAATTTAAAGTCGATTTCCAATCGGTATAGGCTTTAATGATGTCTTCTGAACTCGTGTGACTCAATAAATCCGTTTCGACAACGCCTGGGGCTATGGTTGAAACACGGACATTGTGTTTTGCCACATCAGCGCGAATGCTTTCTGAAAGCGCATGAACCGCAAATTTAGAGGCACAATAACCAGCATGGAAAGTAAAAGTTTTGCGTCCGGCAATTGAACTGATATTGATAATAGTGCCATGCTTGCGTTGGATCATACTATTTAAAACGCAGTGGATTCCATTTAATACACCCAATACATTGACATCCAGCATCGTTTTTAATTCATCTGGATTTTGGGTCTGCGGGTCGCCTAGTAGCATCACTCCGGCATTATTGATTAGACAATCCACTTCACCGAATTGCTGCACTGCTTTATCAAGCGCCTTTTGAAATTGTGCCACATCACGAACATCCACTTCTTCGCATAGCGCATTGGGCAGGTTTAACGAACGTAACCGCTCAATACGTCGCGCTGCCAATAATAAAGGAAAACCAGCTTCGGAAAATAGCTTGGCAATAGCTTCCCCAATACCAGAGCTTGCTCCGGTGATGACCACTAATGACTTAGGCTTAGGTTGCATATTACTCCCCTTGCTCCTGTTGGCCATTTTTAGGATAGTAAAAATGGTCACAATGCGAATCGCCTTTCATTAGCGTTTTAGTTCGTTTAAATCCGATGTTGGGATTAAAGCCTTTCACATTATGTAAATCTTTGTTGCACTCCAGAATAGCTAACCATTCAGCGCCGCCAATCATTTTCGATAACTCATGGATAGGACAACTTGTGCAGTGTAACTGCGAACCTTCTGCACGTTTTTCAACCGTAAATTTAAACCCTAAAGGTGCTAGGGGCTCCCATACCATACGAATGAAATGATCAATAGAGTGGTCATCCTCTTTCGCTGCCGCATTCGACCAGCGAATTTGTTCTTCGCAAGCAACCAAAGCAGAGGTTAATTCCGCTATTTTTTCACCATATTCTTGCTTTAATTGCTCTAATAAATTAACCGTGAAATGCATGTTTTTAATGTAGGTGTTGACTGCATCTTCCGGCTTGCAGTTTAACCACTGCTCACGCTCAGCTTTAGGGGCTATTGTTTCTGCTAACTCCCCTACCTTGGTTCCGAATTCATTTTCTAATTCTTGAATCAATTTGGCAGTGAACTGGATGCTATGTAATATCCCATGGCTCATAATTATTATTCCTGTGTAATTAAAGTTTTTGCAAAACACCCTGACGCACTAGGTTCATAAGGTAAGTTGTAAATAGTTTTGTATCCATTGGGTGACAACGAATATCCGTTTCTCGCAAGCATTCTGCTACCTTTTTACCGCTATAACAACGATTCGAAAATAAAGGTCTGTCATCAAACATCGGTAAAAGAGGAATCATCGGATTGCTTCTATTCTGTTGGCGTTCCCTACGCAATCGCTCACGCCAGTCATCAAATGATTCCGTGCTAAGCGGATAGCCCGCCTCTCTGATCATTTGAACCATTTCAATCCAACGCACCGGCGTCGCATTGACCAGATTGTATTTCTCACCCATCGTGTGCTTTTGTAAGGACAAATGCACTAACGCCCTGCTGACATAATCAATAGGAACCACGTCAACATAAGCATCGTTATCCGGAGCAAAACCTAAATCAATACATCCCCGCAACATAATCCCAACGAAATCAGATGCGGAACATACCCCTGTGCGGCTATCGCCAGAAATATTCCCTGGCCGATAAATGGTGACCGGAATCCCGCGTTTTTCAGCTTCATTAATAAGACGCTCGGAAACCCACTTGCTTTCATCGTATCCGGTATGAAACCCATAGCTGTTTTCAAGAGGTAGGGTTTCATCCGCATGAGCTAGACCGACGTAATTCTCTGAATCATAAACAGCAATTGAAGAAACATGGTGAATATGCTTGGTCCTTGTCTGGCAAGCAAATTCAATGACATGCCTAGTCCCTTGCACATTAATTTTGCGCAAGTTGCGATAAGGATCGATGAAGCTCAATCTGGCTGCGCAATGGTAAACAGAATGAATTGTTTCGGCTAATTCAAAATACTGCTGCTCAGAAAGACCAAAACGAGCCACTGATAAATCACCCAAGACAAGATGAATCCGCTCTCTTTGCTCAAGGCCTGATAAACCATACTGAGCAAACGCTTTCTCCAAACGAGAAAAGCCTTCCTCCAAAGATGGGGCTCTGATTAAACAATAGAGTTTGAAGCTGGTTTTCTGCAACAACTCATGCACAATAAAACTACCTAAAAATCCGGCAGCACCCGTGATAAGAACAGCGAAAGGATTAGCATCATATTGAAACTGTGTTGGCGGTTGTAAATTGGCATCTAAAACTAAATCTTGGGCTGCCTCGCTCGCCCGACCTGCCAAAGCTTTCGCCACACCTTGCGTTTGGGCTGTAGAAATTAGACTGGCTATGGATTCCACGGTCGGGGCTTCAAAAAGGGCATTCAAGGGAAGATTCAAATGAAAGGCTTCCTTAACCAAAGCAATTAACTCCACCCCTAACATGGAATCACCGCCAAGATCAAAAAAGTTATCGTGAACACCGATGGGTGCTATTCGCAACAGCCGAGTGAAAATGGCAACTAATTGTTGTTCTATCTCATTACGCGGTGCAATCAATTCTGTTTTTAAATTTGGCCTTTTGTATTGAACAACATCCTCAGTGTTTTTTGAAACTGAGGCCTGGATAGAAGCAGAAGGCTCTCGCCGTTCTATCCAATACCTTTTATGTTCGAAGGGATAAGTCGGTAACGGTGTACGCTGCGAAGTGTTATGTAACGCATCCCATTGGGGTTCGATACCCATCAACCAAAGTGTGCCTAACGCCGTTAGCATGGAAAAACGATCATCATCATTAACGTAAGGAAGAGACGTCACAACCCATTGGGGTGTTTGGTTTTCATTCACTTGCTTCATTGCTTGAGTGAGACTATCCCCTATTCCGACTTCTAAAAACAATTGATCAGGTCGCTTCGTAAGTTTAGCTAACTGCTCTGGTAAGGAAGAACCGCTCTGTTCTAAAGACCAATAGGTTGCGTCTTTAAATTCTTCATTTCGAACCAATTCACCACTTAGCCGAGATACCAATGGAATTTGCGGATTTTGGCAATTCAGTTGTGAAGTGGAGAGTTTGCCTGCGATGAGTGATAGAGCATCGGTTAAAGAAATCACGTTAGCTAGACACGCCGCTACATAAGCACCTACCCCCTCACCGAATAGGGCTTGTGGTTCGATACCCCATGCCATCCATAATTGGGCAAGGGAATACTCAATGGTAAAAAGTAATAATTGATTGATTTTTCCGGGAATTTCAGCAGAAGTTATCGCCTGTTTTGTCGTAGTGTACAAGACCGAATGCAAATCGATTCCCATTAAGTTTCGCACTAATTGAGAGCAGGCATCAAAGGTTTGCCGATAAACTTTTTCGGTTTGATAAAGCTCAGCGGTCATCCCTGTCTGCAAATCACTTTGCGCAGGAAAAATAAAGCTGATTGAACGGCGGCGCTCGTCAACGACAGCGCTTTTGATTTTAGTCAATTCATTCTGTAGAAAGATGTCCGCTGCTTGCGCTATGTCACGACAAACTAGAAAACGGCGATGGGCAAAGGCATGTCGCCCAACTTGTAACGTATATGAGACATCAGCAAGATCAGATGAATGCACTTTTAGATAATGCCCTAAACGCTGTTGCATTTGCGATAAAACTTTAAGAGATCGCCCAGAAAACGGGAGTATTTGCCATCCCGTTTCTTGATGTTTTTTTTGCAGCTCAGGGGCTTGTTCTAATACAACGTGGCTATTTGTTCCACCAATGCCGAAAGAACTTACACAACCTCGTCTTGGATTTCCTGGATTAAATTTTGCACCTTGGCTGACAAAGAAAGGACTGTCGTTGAAATCAATATGATGATTAGGCCGCTCAAAATGTAAGCTCGGGGGAATTTCAGCATTTTTCAGGGCTAATACGGCTTTAATGAATCCAGTGATACCCGAAGCAGCATTTAAATGACCTATATTTGTCTTTGCTGAACCTAGGGCACAAAATCCTGATTCATTGGTGTATTTTCTGAAAGCAAGTTTCAAAGCCTCCACTTCGATAGGATCCCCTAATACAGTCCCAGTACCATGTGCTTCAACAAAAGAAATGGTCGAGGGATCAACATTAGCAAGTTCCAATGCTTCAGTAATCACTTCCATCTGGCCTTCCACACTGGGTGCGGTAAAGCCGGTTTTATTGGCGCCATCATTATTAATCGCTGAACCGCGAATAACAGCGTGGATACAATCCCTGTCTTCAATCGCTTTGCTTAATGGTTTTAGCAAAACGACCCCCACACCCTGACCAAAAACAGTACCACGTGCATTATCATCAAACACCCGGCAGTGCCCATCTGGAGAAAAAATACCGCCTGATTGATATAAATAACCTGCTTTATGAGGGACATCGATGGCAGCACCGCCAGCCAATGCCATGTCACACTCGCCAGACATTAAACTTTGACAGGCAAGGTGCAAAGCAACCATGGAGCTTGAGCATGCTGTTTGTACCGTGATGCTTGGTCCGCGTAAATTTAATTTGTACGATGTTCTGGTACTAACATAGTCTTTGTCATTGGCAATGAGCACCTGATTGGCTAATGAAGGCTCATGTAGTTCAGGGCAGGTGATTAAATTGAATAATAGATAAGTGTTTTTACTGGCGCTCGCAAACGTGCCTATACGGCCTGCAAAATTGAAAGGATTATACCCTGCACATTCCAACGCTTCCCAGGCGCACTCTAAAAAAATCCGTTGCTGGGGATCGATGAGCTCTGCTTCCCGTGGTGGAATATTAAAAAAAGAAGCATCAAATCCCGCGATATCATCCAAAATGCCTTTAGCAGCAACATAGTTGGAGTCAAGCCGTAATTGTTCGGGAACACCCGCTTCCTTAAGTTCTTCGTCAGAAAAAAAACTGATCGCTTCAACCCCGTTTTTTAAGTTTTCCCAGAATTGGTCAATGTTATTTGCACCGGGGAAACGGCCTGCCAACCCTATAACCGCAATACCGAATTGAAGCAGATGGTCATCTATATTATTCATGTTTTCTCACTTAGACTTTTCGCATGTCACTCCCTACATGCGCTATTAACTTTTCTTTTTGACCGATGTAGGTTGGGCCTTGGCTCTTGGCCTAACCTACACTAATCAATCAACTGGAATATCTGCAAGTTTTGGATTACGCCGTTTTTGTTGTTTAGCCATCCAATCTCTCCGTGTATTCGCACGATTACTTGCCTGGGCAGATGCTGTTGATTCGTCTTGCTTAGCAAATAAGGTGGCAACCTTGCGGACAGTTGGGTATTCAAACAGTTTAACGATAGGTATTTTGCGCTCGAAAAACTCCTGCAATTGACCATGAATCCTGACTAACAAGAGAGAATGCCCGCCCATATCAAAGAAATTATCATCGATACCAACTCGTTCCACACGCAGTACCTCGGCATAAATTTCAGCGATTTTTTGTTCGATTTCGCTAGTCGGTGCTGCATAAGCGTTGTTTAATTGCGGAGAAAGTTCTTCAGGTTTTGGCAAAGCCTTGTGATCGATTTTCCCGTTTGGCGTTAAAGGAAATTGTTCTAGAAATACAAACGCTGAAGGCACCATATAGCTTGGTAATTTCTCCAACAATAAATGGCGCAATTGGGTATTTGTGTAAGTTTCTTTATCGTAGGCCAAAAGATAAGCAACGATATAATTTTCTCCAAAACCGTCCTCGGTAATCCGGACAATCGCCTTATCAATGCCATCAAGCCCATTGAGAGCAGTTTCTATTTCGCCTAGCTCGATACGAAATCCCCGCACTTTGACTTGTTGATCAACGCGGCTTAAATATTCTAAAACACCATCTGGGCGAAATCGGACCAAATCGCCGGTACGGTACATCTTGTGACGGTTTTGGTTAAACGGATCAGGCGTAAATCGTTCTGCGGTTAATTCGGGTAGGTTACGATATCCGTGGGCAACACCAAGCCCACTGATATAAAGTTCCCCTGGCACCCCTATAGGCACAGGGTGCTTAAACTCATCCAATACATAAACCTGAGTATTGCCTAAGGGTTTCCCAATGGGAATTAACTCATCCGCGGATTCAACATGCCATAACGTCGACCAAATCGTAGTTTCGGTAGGCCCATACAAATTCCATAAATCACACCCTCTATCCAATAAATCACGGGCAAGCTCTTGTGACATGTGTTCCCCGCCGCAAAGTGCTTTTAGGCCAGCATGTCCCGTCCAACCAGTACTTATCAACATTCGCCAAGTGGCTGGGGTTGCTTGCATTGCCGTAATCCTTTTGTTGCTCATGGTTAAAGCGAGTTTTTCACCATCGATACTCATCTCTTTTGAAGCTAAAAAGACTTGGGCACCGGTGGTTAGCGGCAGATAAAGTTCAAGGCCGGCAATATCAAAAGAAATAGTGGTCACCGCTAACAAAACGTCGGAAGACTGCCAATTTAATTGTGAATTCATCGAGCTTAAAAAGTTACTTAATGCTCGATGAGGAATTTCTACGCCCTTCGGTGTTCCGGTTGAGCCGGAAGTGTAAATAACATACGCCAAATCGTCTTTTTTCTGTTCAAAAACAGGCTGGGCATGTGAACGAGTACTGATCGCTGGCCAATCGGATCGCAAATTAACGTTGTGATAATTTCCAACTGGTAAATTCTCGCAGGTGGAAGTTTCAGTCAGAACAATGGCTAATTGCGCGTCGTTCAGCATAAAGGCCAATCGCTCTTTAGGGTATCCGGGATCAAGCGGTACATAAGCACCGCCTGCTTTTAAGATCCCTAAGAGAGCTACAATGAGATCGACTGAGCGTTCAAGACAAATTCCTACCAATACATTCGGCCCTACTCCTAATTCGCGCAAATAGTGGGCTAGACAGTTAGAACGTTCATTCAACTCTCTGTAAGACAGGTGCCCGTCTTCACACTGGACTGCAATCTTTTCCTCATGCATTTCTGCTTGCAGAGAGAAAGAGTGATAGACAAATGGTGCCATTTCCGCCATGACATCGTGAGTTTTATTCCACTCTTCGACCACCAGCTTATGTTCATCAAGCGGGAGTAAAGGAAAAGTCTTATATTCGGTATCATAAGCCGCGGCCATCGCCTTAAGCGTGTTCAGGTAGTAATGCGATAAAGATTCAATCTGTTGCTGCGCCAACACCCCAGTATCGACATCTAAGAAAAACAAAAGCTCCGAGCTAGCTTGGGAAATATCCAAATGGAAATAGGCAGTTAAGGGGAAGTAGGTCTGATCAGAAGGACTCTTCCAGCCTAAAACAGATAAATCAGGGACATTTTCCAAAGCTTTATAGACATGGAAATGGATGTAGTTAAATCCCGTTTCAAAAAGTTGATTCCCATCTCCAAACGTCCTTACTAGTTCAGCCAGGGGAAAACGCCTGTGCGGCAGCATGTTTCGTTCTGTTTGGAAAGTATCGTGTACCAATTCTATCCAATTTTTACTGTGTAATTTGAGGTGGAAAGGTACTGTATTTAGAAACATTCCGATAACACGGTCCGAATCCAATTCTTCTGGGCGGCCATTGGCTAACAACCCAGTTGTCACTTCACTGCGTCCGGTTAAAAGACCTACCACGCGCATATGTGCTGCAAGCAATACCGATTTAAAAGGCACTTCAGCAATCGCAGCTAGCCCTTGTAATCCTTTTAGGGTTGAACGTGGGACTTGGACAGTCATGCGGATATGATTTCCTGGGCCTGCTTTACGATGTGCAGGCCAGCGCGGCAATTCACTACGCGCAATCCCAGAAAGTTTCTCTTGCCAATAAGCTAAAGAAGTCTCTGAAGCCATGGTTTGTCGCTCCAATGCAACAAAATCACGGTAGTTAATTTTAGGGGCAGGATTAAGCGGAGGATTCTGTTTCTTCAATAAAGCCCCATAAATAGTGAAAAACTCAGTGACCATCAGCCCCATGCTCCAGCCATCAAACAAGGGATGGCTGAAGGTGAATTGGCTCTCGACAAGACTTCGTTTGTGAATAGCAAGTCGTAAAAAAGGCGCCTTAGTCCAGTCAAATTTGCGCCATTTTTCCTGCCGCATGAACTGATCGATTTCTTGCTCTTGGGCTTGCGAAGCCAAGTGCTGAATATCAAACAAAGTAACCGGTATCCTTACCTCAGGATGAACAAATTGCAGAGGTTCGCTGTAGTGAATAGTGTCAAAAGAAGTGCGCAATAAAGGATGGCGCTGGCTTAACTTTGCCAAAGCCTCATGCACGCACGCTAGCTCTAGGGGAAGGCCAATGTGCAAGCCCATGACATAAATTTCATAGTCCGGGCTAAATTCACTATGAAAAACAAGCCCTTCCTGCATCTTACTTAATGGATAAGCATCTTCAATAGATGCAGGTAATTTTATGAAATCTTCCCGGTTAATCAAGCAGAAAGGCTCTAGTGCAGCAAGCTTATCATTCGACTTATTATTTTTTTCAATCAAAGCGGCGACTTCGGCAACTGTAGCATTAGAATACAGCTGCTGTAGAGTCACCTCTATCTCCAAATCGCGCAATTTAGCAACAGCACGTAAAACCAAAAGTGAATCACCGCCTAAATCAAAGAAATTATCATTGATCCCAATGCGTTCAACACCCAAAACGGTTTCATAAACACTGCAAAGTATTTTTTCGATTCCGGTCACAGGGGCAACATAAGCCCTGTCTGCATCGACAGTGATTGAGGTGCTGATTTGGAGTAATGATTTCCTGTCCACTTTGCCATTCGACAAAAGGGGTAACCGATCAAGCTGCTGATAAATTGCAGGAACCATGTACTCCGGTAACCGTTCGCTTAAATACCCTCTTAATACTGAAGGCTGTGGGTTTTCTACTGAACTAGTCACATAGTACACAGCAAGACGTTGGCCACCTGTTGCATCGCGAACCGCTAGAGCGACCGCTTCAGCAACTAAAGGATGCGAACAGAGTGCTAACTCAATTTCTTCCAACTCGATACGAAATCCGCGGATTTTAACCTGGTTATCAATACGGCCTAAATATTCAATTGACCCTTCATCATTAAACCGACAAAGGTCGCCTGTTTTATATAACCTTGCCTTGGGATCACTCGAAAATGGATGCTGGACGAATCGTTCAGCGGTTAGTTCAGGCCGATTTAAATAGCCTTTTGCTAACCCAACGCCACCGATAAATAATTCCCCTGGAATGCCGATTGGAACAGGAAGAAGGTTGCTATCCAATATGTATAGCTGGGTATTGGCAATAGGCTTACCTATAAGCACGTGTGGGATTGCTTTATCGCGGGGACAATTCCAAAACGAAACATCGATAGAGGCTTCTGTCGGCCCGTATAAATTGTATAGCCCCGCATTAAGTTTAGAAAAACAGACTTTTACCAATTCGGGATTTAATGCCTCACCGCTACAGAAAATACGTCTGAGCGCCTGACAGTGCCCCACCTTTTCGTTGTCTAAGAAAGGCTTTAACATCGAAGGGACAAAATGGATTGTGGTAATGTCGTGTTGTTGAATTGTATTGACTAGGTGGTCTGGATCTTTATGACCGCCTGGTTCGCTCATATAGAGTGAAGCCCCGACCGTTAGCGGCCAAAAAAACTCCCAAACTGAAACATCAAATGTATAAGGAGTTTTCTGTAAAACACGATCTTGGGCATTTAATTGATATTCATCCTGCATCCAAAGAATACGGTTACGAATACCACGATGCGGAACTATCACGCCTTTGGGTTTACCCGTGGATCCTGAGGTATAAATAATATAAGCACTGTCCTCAGGCTTGACTGCCACAGATGGATTTTCTTTCGGTTGGTTTTTAAACTCTTGCCCATGCGCAGTTAGGCTTATCACTGGACATGCAATTTGTGCCGAAAACAAATCGGGTTGCGTTAAAATCATTTTAGGCGCGGCATCATTTAGCACCCATTCCAAATGATTTTGCGGGTAACCTGGATCAAGAGGCAAATAAGCCCCTCCAGCTTTAAGCACCGCATAGAGAGCAACTGCCATCTCCAACGAACGATGCATATAGATGGCAACAATGCTTTCTGGCCCAACCCCCATACTCATGAGATGATGCGCGAGCTCATTAGCACGTGCATTAAACTGGGAGTACGTAAGTGAATTATTTTTATCGAGAACAGCAAGGTTATCGGGTGTTTTCTCAACCTGGGTTTCGAATAACTGATGCAAAGGCTTCTCTAACTCATAATGAATTTCAGTTGCATTCCAAGCATCCAACATCTGTTCGCTTTCTTCCTCACTAAGCAGTGTGAATGTTCCGACATTTTGCCCTACATCACTGATCATTTGCTGGAGCACCATTTGAAAGTGCTGAGTCATCCTTTCAATAGTGTCTCTATTAAACAAGTCTGTGCTGTATTCCCAAGTTGAAGCAATTCGACCATTGACAACAGCAACACCCACATTTAAATCAAATTGGGCGCCATATGTTTCAATGGGGTAAGATTCAAGCGTCAACCCATGATAATTTAAACAAGCGCCCCCTTGCCCTAAAGCGAAAGCAGAGACGTCATGCCCGAGCATAGGATTTAAGTAACTGAACATGACCTGAAATAAAGGAGTAGTACTGGCATCCCGCTTAATCCTAAGATCATCGATGATTCTAGGTAAGGGGTATTCCTGATTTGCAATAGCTGCAAGCGTTTTATTTTTAATTTGTCCAATAATTTTTTTGAAAGTGGTTGACTGCGAAAAATCAGCTTTAATTGCCACTGGATTTACTAAATAAGACACTAAGTTAGCAAACCTTGCATCTGCGCGATTGGCCATGGGTGTACCAACAATAATTGAAGATTTTTCAGTATAACGATGCAGCAGAACTAAATAAGCTGAAAGCAATACCACATATTGGGTGACTCCCTCTTTTGCCGCCAATTCCTGGATTGCTTTGCTAAGCTTAGCTGACAAATTAAATGTAAATGTCTCTCCCCGATAGCTCTTTACCGGTGGACGTGGGTAGTCTGAGGGTAAATCCAACGAACCATTGGCACCACTTAATTCTCCCAACCAATATTGGCGCATTTGCTGGGCTTTATCAGAAGCAAGAAACGCCCTTTCGTGCTGGACGTAACCTTGCGGAGAAGAAAGCAAGTGAGGTAAATGCGCTTTTTCCCCTGAAATTTCCGCATGATAATACTCGAATAATTCCGAAAACAATAAAGTAAGTGAGAAGAGATCAGAGACAATATGGTGCACAGAAAAAAGCAGCACCGCTTCCTGCCCTTGCTGCAGCATTACTAAGCGGGCTAATGCGCCGGCACTCAAATCAAACGTCTGCTTTGAGTAGTTTTCTAAATAAGCCGACAACTCTGCGTCAGACCAGGCTCTAGCATCGATAACACTAAAATCGGGTGTAAACGATTCAACGATTGATTGAAAACCTACCCCATTTTGTTCGTAAAAACGTGTACGTAACGCGACATGTCGAGTCAGTAAATTTCTGAAGGCGTTTTCCAACGCAGATAAATTCAACGGAGTAATAACCCTGACTCCACGGGAAATAACATAAGCAACATTTTCAGGGATGAGCTTATTCAGAAAAAATAACGATTGCTGCCCGCAAGATAAGGGGAATTCATTAATCCCGCATTCTGACAAGGGTTGCTCAACAGAAGTACTGTCCTCCATAACATCTGCAATTTCCCTAGAGAGCTGGATCAAAGTTGTTTCGCTTAAAAGGCATTCTGCACTGATTTTTACCCCAGTGATTTCTTGAATCTCATGCTGAATTCTTACCTTAGAAAGGCTATCCACAGCGATAAGATTTAATGGCGCAACGATATTGATTTCATCCAAATTCACATCCAATTCGCGCGCTAAGACTTTCTGCAGGTAAGTTAGGATTACTGCAAACCGCGCATCTGGCGTTAGTTTGAAGAGGTCTTCTTGCCTAGGTTTAGCACTTGCTGATATAAGCTCTGTTGGTTTTCTGCTTAGTTTGCTTTCCTGTTCAAGTCTATCAAGTTTGTCTTCAATGTAGCGATTCTTACATTCACCGCGACGTACTTTTCCACTCGAAGTTACTGGGATACTTCCCCTTTTAATGAAGAGCAATTCCTTAATGACTAAATCATGTTTTGCAGAGACTTCTTTCCGGATAGCTTGCTCTATCGCGTCTTTTTGCTCGGTAAACGCTTTAGGTTGCGTTACCAGCACAACTAAATTTTCTTGCCCATCAAATTCATGACTAAAAGCAACTGCACGACTTTGTGCAACGAGAGGATGACTTGCAACGACAGTTGTTTCGATGTCTTCTGGCGAATGATTTTGTCCACGAATAATGATAAGGTCTTTCATTCTTCCGGTCACATACAACCAATCTTCCTCTAAAAACCCTAAATCGCCAGTGCGAAGAAATTGCTGTCCTGTTGCTCCCTCTATTACGGCTTTAAACGTAGCGTCTGTTTCGTGAGCTCGATTCCAATACCCTTTACACACCGAAGGACCATTTACCCAAATTTCACCGATTTGGCCAGGCAGGCACCTTTTTTTTGTTTCAGGATCGACAATCTCCACCTGTTGAGTCGCTTGGATTTTCCCGCTGCTTACTGCAATAAAAGCCGAGGCAACATCTGTCGTTTTTTTAACCTCACCCTCTAAAAGCGCTTTCCTATCTAAAATCACTTCACGTGAACCTTGGTCTTTTCCTGAACTGCTTACCATTAACGTTGCTTCGGCTAAACCATAGCAAGGGTGAAATGACTTCGCTTTAAACCCATAGCCTGAAAAAATAGTTTTAAACCGTGTGAGCGTACTCTCACGTACCATTTCCGCACCGTTGTAGGCCACTTCCCAAGAGCTTAGATCTAATCCCTCACATCGTTCAGGACTAAAATATTGGCTGCATAATTCATAAGCGAAATTAGGTCCCCCACTGACTACCGCTTGAGTCTTGCTAATTAGCTCCAGCCACCGCAATGGACGACGAATAAAATCCATCGGTGAAAATAAATGAAGAGGGGTTCGACTGAACAATGCCCCTAAGATATTGCCAATCAATCCCATATCATGGTAGTGAGGAAGCCAAGAGACTACATTTTGACCCGGTAGAAGACCAAAAGCATCGCGAATAATCCGCAAATTGCTTATGAGATTCTGGTGAGTCACCATAACTCCCTTTGGGGTTCCCGTGGATCCAGAAGAATACTGCAAAAAAGCAATCGAATCAGGATGAATCTCCGTAATCACTCCCGTGGAGCCTGTGCAACCCCAAGCTTCGAATGAATCCGTTGCTAAAAATACAGCCTCCTCAAGCCAAGGTGCGCTTTCAATGAAGCGCTGTTTTTCTTTTACAATTGCATTGGTCGTTAAAATTAACGTCGCCTCGGTGTCTTGCATAATTGATTTAAGCCGAGGCAAGAGTTTTTGCATTTGAAAATTTTGTGAATAAGTTGGCACGGCGATAATGCCAGCATAAAAACAGCCAAATAAAGCACTGATAAATTCAAGTCCAGCTGGGTAAAGCAAAATCGCGCGTTCACCGCTTGATGCATAATTACTCATTTGTGCTGCAATCAAGCAAGCTTGATAATCGAGATCGCTATAAGTAAGTGAAGCCTCGGTATGATTGCCGGAGAAGGTATACAGTAACTGCTGGGGGTAGTCAGAGGCAAGTTGGCCTAGCACTTCGACTATAGTTTTTTTCTTATTTGTATCCATATAAAATCCTAATTTTAAGATCTCTATGCCTACCTTGCGCTTTTCCTAAAAAAAGATACATCAAGTGTTTTTGATGGTAGAAATTACTTTTGAACAGTGGTCCAACTTGAAGTAAACAAGACGAATCGGGGAAAATATAAAATCTGTTAAAAATCAATTCCTTGTATACAAAAGACGGCTATGATGTTCTCAAACTGAATTCCATGGCTATTTCATATGCAATCTAAGTATTTGTCAATACTAAATTTTTACGCTTGTTGGTTAAATTTTTTATCTATTGCTTAGTAACTGGAACATTAGAACAATTTTGATTTGTCTGCTTATATTTTTTTGATAAGATGCGCCGAAGGAAAATAACCTACTTAAGAATGAAGGATCTAACCATGAAAAATTATCTATTGGCACTCCTGTTGTTATCTGGCTTATCAGCACAAGCTCCAGCTGCTACTTTTTCCTCAAATTTAGAAGGAGATTATGAGTGCACCGGCACAGATGAAGAACATCCGAACATGGTGTTTAAAGGAGAGATGGTCATCAAAAAAACAGGACAAACCTATTCCGTCAACAGTTCGTTTAGTGACAATGCATCTTATATCGGCACTGGCATTTACGATAAGAAAAAAAGAACAATAGCGCTTGTTTTCGTTAATTCCCAAAATACGAAGGAAACTGGGATTTCCGTGATGAATATACAAGAAAATGGGGCCATGACAACAGACTGGACTTATTTAAACCGAACCACCATCGGTCACTCTACTTGCACTGCAAAAAAAGGTACTGCGTAAACTTAATTTAATCATAGGTAAATGTTAGGTTGAACGAAAATAGGTGCGTATTCCCTATGCTATAATTAGTGATGTGGTGAGGTCAGCTACAATTGGAGCGAAAAGGAGTTCAACCATGAAAACCCTGCTTAAAGCTTTTCTTTACTCATCGTTTCTCACTTTGAGTCTGTCTACCCCTCTTTCTGCTTACGCCGATAAATGTGACGTGGATTGCCCGAAAGGGTCCAGTGCTATCGAATGCGAAGAAGGCTGCGGGTGTTGGTGTGACGCTGAAGGCAAAGCAACCTGCTCTTGCTCTAATCAAAAATCCTGTGATGTAGACTGCAAACAAGGCAGTAAATCAATTACCTGCAGCGGTGGTGGTTGTGGGTGTTATTGTGATGCAGATGGCAAACCAACTTGCGAATGCACCAAAGGGGGTCACAAAAAATAATCAACATAAATTGTGACAAAATTCGTTGAGGAGCATATGAAGCATTGCGATGGTATATTTACATCAGTTGCTTCTTAGAATTGGGTTTGATTCGTTGCACTAACAAGGTGAGTATAGGAATTAGTGGGACTTACGACCGAACTCTTATGTACAGGTGGATGTCGGATAATGAGCGTTAGGCGTCTTCATCTAAGTGAAGCTGGCACACGGCTTATTAGTGCTGACCTCCCTTCTGAGATTGTAAGTTGTGTAAGCCCAGCTAATTCTCTAACTTATAATTTAATGCAGGTGAAGTTTTTTTTCAATACATTATGTGATTTTTTTACACATTTATTACAGCTTTTTTCTTTGGCGTATTTAAATTTTGTAAGACGTGGTAGTTATGATGTGTCATAAATCCATTAGATTACTAAGGAGGGTTTTCCGATGAACAGAGTTAAATTATCTCTAATTTTATTGTTGCTGTTTGGTATTAATGGGGCGTCTCTAGCTAGCGATAACAATCAATCTAACGCGGTAGTGATACCCCAGATTTTTGAGAAAGCCAAACAAAACGATAACTGGAAGCTTGCTTTTTTAACTGCAAAAAATGCTCAAATTGTTTTCATGAGCGTTTCACCTGCTACCAACCCAAATAATGAAATTGGTAAAGAAACCCATCAATTTGATCAAATCATTTTTGTGGTTAAAGGGCAAGGTAAAGCAATCTTGAATGGCAAAAGCACCATGATTAATCCTGGTGATATCGTTTTTATTCCACAAGGGGTTGAGCATAATGTTGTTAATCTAAGCACTAAGAACCCACTTAAAATTCTTAGCGTTTATTCATCAACTGACATTCCTGCAAACTCAACTTATAAAACAAAAGCAGACGCACAATAGGAGAATAATGCGGATTCAATTCATTGAATCCGCCAGCGCCTCAACCATCTCTTTTTTAAATTTAGATCAATAAAGGATCAATAAGCACTATAATTACCCTGTACAAAGGTGTAATTATGGATATTGATGCGATCAACGATGATGTCATTTCTTACAGATACGCGCCATTTTATGCTGAGCGCGATCCAAGAAATGTCGTAAATATAGACCCAACTGAAGGCCATGGTATCTTTACCTAAGGCATGACGGAATGCGTGTCGTTTGCCTTTATCATGAAGAAAAACAATGAAATTAAGGAATTATGGCAGCAAATTAAAACAACCATAGTGCAAACAATTGAACAAAGCAGTGATAAATCTGCTTCTTTAGTTAAATATAAATCGATTTTACAGCTCCATCTCGACAAAAACGCTTCTCATCAATACGTGGGAAGTTTTTTCAGCAGAACTTTCCAGAAAGGGGAGCCAACGCATTGGCGACAAGTTAAAAAATATGATTCACCCGCTGAAACCGCTCAAAGTGATCAAGATTCTTCAATCGATTCTGAATCTTCTGATTCAGACCCATTTCATGGACCCAAAGCATAGAAAAAATTTCCCCCCTCCTAAAAATATTTACTCATCACAATCAATAATAACGGAACAGCTAACAATTGAACCGCCACTGAAAAAATAACAAGCGCCAGAATAGAGGTATCATAAAGAACCCCCATACACACACTGCCTAAAAACCAAAAAATCCCAAATCCAGTGTTGAAAATACCATAAGCAGAAGCTCTTTTTTCTTTCGGTATCATCTGAGCGACAACAGCACGCATTAAAGACTCTTGTGCACTGACACCAATGCTCCACAAGATAACGCCGACCAAAGCGAAATTGAAATTTCCCAAAAATGCAAAGGGAGCGAAGAGGCACGAAATTAGACTCACCGTAATTAAAACAACAAAGCCTTTGCGATCATAAAGATAACCCAACAATGGTGCACTTAAGGTACTAGCCCCCATTGCAATTGAGTAAAAGATTGGAATCCAAGTGGGTGATAGAAGCGCTGTTTTTTGAAAATGATAAGCAATTAACGGGAAATCAGCATAACCGGCTGCAATTAATGCAGCTCCTGCTAAGTAAATCCAAAATGCTGGATTCATTGTCAAGGTTTGCAGATTGCCCTGCTCTATTTCCAAATCTTGTGGCTGAGGATATAACCAGCGTGCAAACAGTAAGGTGGCTAAAGCAAGCAAAGCAGGAATTAACAGAATTGCGAAACTGCATTGATATCCTTCTTTAAAATAAAGAGCCACAGCAATAATGACGGGACCAATCATTGCCCCAATTTGATCAAGCGCTTCATGTAGCCCGAATGCCCACCCGATGCCCATCTTATTCCCAGTGTGGGATAGCATGGCATCCCGGGCAGGAGTTCGGATTGCTTTACCAACACGTTCGATAATTATTAAAGCCGCAGCAATCCACCAATGTCCTGCTAATGCCATCAAAGGAACCGCAAATAAATTACAGGCATAACCGAAGATAGTAATTGTCCAATATTTTCTTGTGCGATCAGCAAGGTACCCTGAAGCGCTGCGTAGTACGTACCCTAGTAACTCCCCGCCGCCCGTAACAAAACCCACTATAGCTGCGTTAGCTCCTAACAAAGCAAGATAAGGCCCAATAATGCTGCGTGCCCCCTCATAAGTGATATCCGCAAATAAGCTGACAACCCCTAAAAGAATGACAAAATTGAATGCCTTCTTATAAGGTAAGTCTTCTTTATTTGGTAATTTCATCAAAATTGCGTATTGATTTTAGCCAGGCATGGGGGATTGGATGTCATGTTTAAATCCATTTACTACTATCTCCTTATTAAATTTGTGCATCATTAAACAGTTTTTTTTCTCATGTGCCTCAGTGTGAAACAAAAATCAAAACTACTTTTTTCATCTAACGTTAACGTTCCTCTGTTTATCTGGTATTGTTGCATAAACACCTCACCTTCCCCTCTCTCGCAGTATTATCCAGGCATAGAGCAAATCAATATTATCTCCCTCTCTTGCCGCAATTTTTTCCTCATTGCAATACGCATTTGCAGTATACTGTTGCCGCATGTTGCCCCTCCGTTAATAAAGGGCTCTAATACAAGTCTAGCTATTTTGGGCTAAATTGCTACTCTAAACTCTGCTGAGCATTATCGAATGACAAAAAGTAATTCCAGGAGGATCGTTATGTCATCTGAATTGGGTCGAAGAGCTTTCTTAAAAAAGGCAGCTATAGTGCTGGGCGGTTCACTACTAGCAAGTCCATTGCTCACAGAATCACTGTTCGGCGCGGTAAAACAAGAAAATGAAATTTCGCCAAACGAAGATTTAATGAGAGAACATGGAGTATTGCGCCGCATAATCCTGATTTATCGTGAAGCGATTTTCCGCATTGAAAACAATGGAGAATTAAACCCCGTCCTTCTCCATAAATCAGCCAGTATTGTTCGGCATTTTATTGAAGACTATCATGAAAAACTTGAAGAAAACTTCCTATTCCCTCGATTTGAAAAAGCAGGCCTTCTGGTTAACCTGGTGAATACCCTCAAAATTCAACATCAAACTGGAAGGAAATTGACCCATGCTATCTTGGGGTTAGCTAACCCAAAGCAATTGAAGGTGAATAGCAACAATCTTGTTAAGATCTTATCCCAATTCATTAAGATGTACGAACCTCATGCTGCAAGAGAAGACACTGTTCTTTTTCCAGCCCTAAAAACAATTGTTTCAGACAGGGAATATCAAGAAATGGGCGAACAATTTGAGGCTGAGGAGCATAAACAATTTGGAAAAGAGGGATTCGAGGGCATCGTTTCCCAAGTTGCAATCATCGAAAAAGAACTAAACATTTATGATCTCTCAAAATTCACGCCTAAATGAAGTAACAAATTTGCCCCCCAATTCTCTATAATTAAGGGATAACTCATAAGGAGAATAACTGTGAAAAAAAACGAGCGTTATGAGTTGGAAATACCTGAAGAGGGGCTGGATTACGATATACTTGATATGGCTTTTAATCCTACAACTCAATCCTTCATCGAGACCCACGGTATTCAACCCGGGATGCGTATATTGGATGTCGGTAGCGGGTCAGGGATTATGACGCATTATCTAGCCCGTCGCGTTGGCGATCATGGGCATGTGTTATCGATTGATAATAGCGCTGAACAATTAGCACGTGCTGAACGATTTTGCCAGCAGCAGGCAGATAAAAATGTCACTTTTAAACCACTTTCTGTTTACGATCTCGATTCCCTTAATGAGACCTTTGATTTGGTCTATTGTCGGTTTGTGCTTCATCATTTACATAGCCCAAGACTCGCCATTCGCCTTTTTTATAACCTATTGAATAAAAATGGTATTTATATCGCGGAAGAAGGAATTATTAGTGCAGCATTTTCCTACCCGCCATCCCCAGCCTGGCAATATTCGCGCTCATCTATTCTTCCTCCCGATAAAGAGCACGACGGTTTAGATCGCGATGGTGAGTTTGGCATGAAGTTATTTTATTGGATGAAAAAATCAGGCTTCACGATTAAAGGTTCAAAACTCATCCAACCAATCCTCAGCACTGCCGAACAAAAAATAAAATTAGTTGATGGACATGAGGCGTTTAAAAAAACAGCGCTGCTTCAAGGTAAAAGCGAAGCAGAGTGGGAAGAAGAAAAGCAAGCATTAATTCGTCTCGCTGATGATGATTTTTCTATTGTTGGTTTTTATCAATCCTGCCAAGTCTGTGGGATGAAATAAATATAGGCATCATAATAACCGTCCCATAGCGATATCATCAGGATGACTTTCATACCCATCGGGATCATTAAAAGGCATCTCGAGGTAGCCTTGCTTGACATAAAAATTCTTTGCGTCCTTTGATGCTTCAACCTGCAACGTTATAAACCCACCTTGTTTGAGCCATCGTTCACAAAGCTTAAGGAATTGGCCTCCTAAACCCTGGTTACGATACAGCTCATCAATGACAATAATACGCATCGCTGCACGAGCATCTGGCCATTGTTGGATGTGGGCATAGCCCACGATATCAGCACCTTGATACAAGACAAAATGAGTATGCTTTTCATCTTTGAAAGTCCATGTGTATGGGTCAGCTAGTCCCGCCCTGTCAAAAAAGTAAAATTGGCGAAAATGGCGTGCTGCCTCCCACTCGCGTGTGGTGAGCGCTTTAACCATCCGCAATCCTCTAAACCCTGCTTTTCTATCAATATCACCTATCAACGAATCTTTACCTAAACAATAGGACGTGATGTCATAAGGATATTGACGAGCTAGACTCTGCTTCAGGTTTGCATAAGCCTCTCTGTCTGCTTGATTTAAACTCAACCAATCCCGAAAGCGCAAGTGCCTTTCAATCTCAGGATTCCCCACTTCGTAAACATGGGCTTGGTGGGTACGCTGATTCCCTCCTTTTTGAAAATACCGTCGAAAAGGGATGCCATATTCACCCTTCGCTGCATAGTGAAGTTTCAGCATCAATGGGTTTGCAGCATCGACTAAAGTGATATCTTCAACTACAGGAATCATATCAATAACCGGCTTAGCAGCTAATCCTGGTACCGCGGTAGAACCGATGTGATGAATCTCGATACAATTCTCTCCTAGCGCCTTTTTGACACGAATTGCTTCCTGCTCAAATTGCTTTGGCCATTCTGGGTTATAAGGAACTACTTCAATGAATCGTTGATTATTTGCCATCGCTTTCACTTTAAAAAATAGAGGGGGAGCAATTAAAAATGACATGACAATTATAATACATACATTAAGATTGGAAACGTGCTTAAATCAATTTCAGAGTAACTCAATGCCTAAAAAAACGCCCCCCACTTTGGAAACGCCTCGCTTGTTGCTCAGAACGCCTCAGCCTGGCGACGAAATTCCTCTTAACCAAGCGATTAATCGCTCTTTAAACGAATTAAAACAATGGATGCCTTGGGCGAGTGATCCGCGCCTAGAAACCACAGCAGAATTTGTTACCAAAGCAATAGTGCAATGGAAAACAAAGAATCAAATAGAATTCCCCATGGTGGTTATTTACAAACAAAATAACAAGATCATTGGCGGATGTGGTTACAATGAGCATAGCGACCCTCAGGTTCCGTTTTACGAAATAGGCTACTGGTTGGATACGGAGTACACTGGGCTGGGTCTGGCTACAGAATTAACGATCGCTTTAACAAAATATGCTTTCGAAGCTATGAAAGCAGCACGGGTACAAATTTGTATTCAAGCAGATAACATCAAAAGCATTCGTGTTGCGGAAAAATGTGGCTTTGATCTGGAAGCCAGATTGCACCATTATCGACTCGATTGCAAAACAGGAAAACCAGCCGATGAACTTATTTATGTGCGTTTTAATGCGAATAAACTGGAACTAACATGAGAGAAATTATTTTAGCCACTTCAAACAAAGGTAAGATTGCTGAGTTAGGCGCTATTTTGTCGCACTGGCATTGTATCCCTCAAACAAACTTAGGCATAAAAGACGCTGAAGAAACAGGATTAAGCTTCGTTGAAAATGCAATTATTAAAGCACGTCATGCAAGCCGCCTAGGTCATAAACCAGCTTTAGCGGATGATTCGGGCTTAGTCGTTCAGGCACTTAACGGTGCACCAGGCATTTATTCGGCGCGTTATGCCGGGAATCATGCCAGCGATCACGATAATATTAATTTATTGCTGGGCAATCTTGCAGCAATCCCTAATTCCCAGCGTCAAGCTTTTTTCTATTGTGCCATTGCATTAGTCATGCATGCAGAGGATCCAACTCCCCTTATCGCTACAGGCAGATTAACAGGAACGATTTGTCAAACACCTAGGGGTGATCAAGGATTTGGTTATGATCCAATTTTCTATATCGAAAGCCAGCAATGCACAGTCGCTCAATTGCCTGCTAAGATTAAAAATAGTATTAGTCATCGCGCGCAAGCTTTAAATCAATTGCGCAGGCAACTTGAAACAGAATTATGATTACGACAAAGAATGAGGTGCAAGAGGCATTATTTATACAAGCATTGGAATTACAACGCAAAGGGGAGCTGCATCAAGCAATTGGCCTTTATGAAAAACTATTGCTTGCCCAACCTGAAGACAGTCAAGCATTGCACTTCCTCGGTTTGGCGCACGCTCAGCTTGGCGACATGCAACAGGCAATCTTATATATGGAAAAAGCTTTAGGTTTTGATCCAAATAATGCCAGTTTACATAATAACTTAGCCAACGCTTATAAAAATATCCAACAAATTAAAAAAGCAATTGAACACTATCAAACTGCAATCCAACTTGCCCCTGAATATGCGCAAGCACATCACAACCTAGCTACAGTGTACGCTTCACAAGATAATTATAAACAAGCGCTCCATCATTATCGCCAGGCAGTGCATGCTTCACCTGACTTTACAACAGCCCACTTTAATCTAGGCCTTTTGCTGCTCAAAAATAATCAATTAGCCGCTGCTAAGGTGCAGTTTAACAACGTACTAACGCTTAACCCTGGTAACCCCGATGCCGAATTTTATTTGGGCTTACTTCATCTAGAATCAAATCAATTAGAAGAAGCAGAAAAGCATTTCCAAAACGTTTTATTACAAAATAACGAGCACGTGGAAGCGCTTACCAACTTAGGTGTCATTGCGTTAAAGCGCGATCAGGGACAACTTGCAGTCGATTACTTTACTAAAGCATTGGCGTTTGATAATGGTCATCTTGAAGCGCGTAATAACCTGGCTGCAACCTTTATGCATCATGATCGCTTTGAAAATGCATTAATGCATTATGATGTATTACTAAAACAAGATCCTAATAATATCGAATACTTATACAATTCAGGGGTTGCCGAAATGGCTCTAGGGCATTTAAGCGAGGCGATAGTCCATTTTGAAAAACTCTTAAGTTTGAATGAACACCACTTCGCAGCCCTCAACAACTTGGCTGCCATCTATATTCGTCTTGAGGACAAAGAGCGGGCACGTAATTTACTTAGACGCGCTATTGCTGCAAATCCAAAGGATACGTCAAGCCGGCATATGCTCAATGCATTGACTGGCGAACAAATTAAAGCAAGAACTTGCCCTGATTATGCAATGAATTTATTTAATAACTATGCACTGTATTACGATCAACACATGCAAAATCAATTGCATTACAGCTTGCCGCAACATATCGCCCAATTAATTCATAAATTTGAGCTATTCCATATCGAGAATGCGGTTGATTTAGGCTGTGGCACCGGTTTGACTGGTGTAGTACTCCGTGAAATTTGCCATCACTTAATCGGTGTTGATATTGCCGCTAAAATGCTATCCCAAGCAAAGAAAAAAGCGCTTTATGATCAGCTGGTTGAAGCAGATCTTATTCCTTTTTTAAACAAGGATAAACTACACTACGACCTCATGGTTGCAGCAGATGTACTGCCTTATTTTGGCGATCTAAACAATTTATTTGCTGCTGTAGCAAAACGCCTGAATCGAAACGGGTACTTTATTTTCTCCACTGAAATTAGCCATAATGAACCTTGGCGATTACAAGACACCGCCCGCTTCAGCCATCATCCAAATTACATCAAAGAATTGTGCGCAAAGCATGGTTTACAGCTCGTACACCAAGAACAAGTCCTTGCCCGTCAACAAGATCAACAAGCACTTCCAATAATGCTTTTCGCCGCTGAATTTGTGGGAGAGGTAATCGTTCTACACTAAAACCGCTTTCGCAAAAAAATCAAAGAGTCACTTGAGTGGCCACCATTGCTAAGCTTGATGCATCGCCTTTTTCGCTCTGGCAAGAAGCGTGTCTATAGTATCGCCATGTTTAAGCGCACTCAATCCAAAGGAGAGTGTAAGATTTATTTTTGTCCCATGATAATAAAACTCACACTCTTCAACTGCAGTTTGCAAATTTTCAAGGATCTTGGCCCCATAGTAGGCTGAAGTTCGCTCAAAAACCAGTACAAACTCTTCGGCGCTATAACGTGCAATAAAATCCGCAGCACGAATGGATGACTTCAGAAGAATCGCTACTTTCTTTAAAGCCTTATCACCGACTAAATGACCGTATTGATTATTTATCTCTTTTAGATGATCTATCTTGGCTAACGCTAGGGATAATTCTCCGAATCCTCTCTGCCATCGATGAAAAGCACCTAAAATGTATTCATCATAAGCGGTTTTATTGGGCAAACCTGTTAACGAATCGTGGTTAATCCTAACTTTATGAGAGGATAAGTGGTTTCTTATTCTTTCAGCACCATCCTCTGCTTCTTCCAATTTACTTTGCAAAATCATAATCTTTTCGTTGTATTCTTTGGTTCGATTTTGCTCATTTTCACGATAAAGGCGAATTTGCTGGCTTAACTCTTCTAAACCATCACCAACCGTTCTGGATAACTCTTCAATGGTCTTTACATCCTTAAGGTAACTTCTAATATGTTGAATGCAATTTTGAAATTCTATTTCAAATCGTACCGCTTCTTGTTGCGATTCCAAATTATGGGTATTCGTAATTTCGAGATACTTACCAAAATCGTGTAAATAATCAGCAAATCGATTTAAAAATCCTTTAAATTGGTCATGCTCCAAATTAAAAGCCTCAATTACCAAATCCGTTAATGCATCAATGACTTCTGTCAATGAACTTGTGGTAAGTTGATCTTTTAAACGTGACTTAAGCATCTGCAGCTTTTTTGCAAGATCTTCTGGAATCAGCACATGTTCTAGCAGCTGATTTAAGCGGCTATTAATTTGATGATCGATAAAAGGTTGAGAAGGCTTGTTGGGTTGTGAAATTTTCCTAGATTGAAGTTGGTTTTGTTGATAACTAGCTAATTGCTTTGTAACCCACTCAATAGAATCTTCGAGTAATTTATTGAATTTTTCAATAAGTAACTGCTCATTATTCTCCTCTTTAATGGATTGCTCGGCCTGCTTAAACGCTTTCTTCTCTTTTTCCGTAATAGCTACACGACTTAGTAAGTCTGTTTCCTGTTTAATAAAATGGGTTAGGTTTGCTTGAGTGAGCTGCTTTTTTTCCTTTAAATTGGACATCGCATTCACTAGCAACTCAACGCTTCTCTTAATCTTTTTACTTCCCTTATTTTCTTTGAGATTGGTTCTCAGATTGCGTATTGGTTTGTCAAGACTCACATGAATACCATGAGGAAGAAGGCTTAATTGATAAATTGCGCTTTTAAGCACATTAATTTCGTCCTCTAACTGATGGCATTTTAATTTATACTGATTGACAGTATTGGCAATTCTATTTTTCAGGTCTTTTTCAAGCATCGGGCTAATTTCCATTTAAAATTATTCCAGTTTTTTTCAACGATTTGCTAATAACCATTTTGTTTAAGAATATGTATATCTAAGTATATACTATTCACTGGCTTGAAGGCTTGATAATAGCCGGCTTGTTCTTTTTTTGAATGAATATTGCCGCTAGTCCCGTGGCAAAATAAATGGATACCCTTAGGACATGCGAGAGTTTATGTTTAATGACAACGATCCATATGGCCTGTCAACAGGCTATGACCCGCTATTCATTTGCCAAAATCGGCAGGCTCCTTGAGATAAGTAAGATAACCCGGAAAATCATTGCGTTTACCCTGAACAAGATCTAAGTAAGCGTTTTTTATGGCTGAAGTTACTTTTCTCTCGTCCGACTGAGCCAATTTTTTATCATTAATAGAGCGTATCGCCGTCACTTCTGCAGCGGTTCCTGTAAAAAATGCTTCATCAGCTTGATAAGCCTTTTCTAAAGAAATATCTTCTTCAATAACAGTGAAGCCCAAGTTGCGTGCGAGTTTTACTACTGTATCACGAGTAATCCCTGAGAGTATTCCTCCTAATTGGGGTGTATAAATCACGCCATTTTTGACAATGAAAAAATTCTCCCCCACCCCCTCAGTGATGTAACCGTTGCTGTCAAGAAACAAGGCCTCGTGATAATGAGTACCTTGTAACTCGAGGGAAGCTAAAATGCCATTGATGTAATGGCCGCATAATTTAGCATCGACAACAGTAGAATCTGGATGAATACGAATGTAACTGCTTATTTTTACATCAACACTATCATGAGGAAGATAAGCGCCCCAAGGCCAGCAAGCAATGACGAATTCGATAGGGTTGCCAATAGGGTTAACCCCCATTTTACTGTACCCATAAAAAGCAATAGGCCTTATATATCCCGCATCAAGATTGCTGTTGCGTACGACCTCTTTAATTGCGGAGATAATTTCTTCTTTGGAAAAAGGTAACTGCATTTTTAAAGTCGCAGCAGAATACAGGAGGCGATCAACGTGATCAATTAGGCGAAATATTGCAGGTCCTTGATCTGTACTATAAAAGCGAATCCCCTCAAAAGCCCCCCCGCCATAGTGTAAGGTATGTGCCAATACATGAACCTTTGCCTCTGCCCAGGGTACAAACTTTCCGTTCTGCCATATTGTTTCCGTTGTTTGCATCATTTGTGTTCTCCTGTTCAGCTGCTAGGCCTGCGCTGAAGAATTAGGGCCATGTTGGCAATTGATCCTTTTAAAAAGAAACAACAAGATTTTTATCGATCTCTTGTAATTCCGATTTAAATAAAATTTGTATTTGTTTCAAGCTTTCCTGATCTTTTGCTTCAAAACGAGCGACTAAACAAGGCGTCGTATTTGAGGCTCTGAGTAACCCCCAGCCATGCTGAAACTCCACCCGCAAGCCATCAATAGTAATGATGTTTGCATTAGGAAATTTAGCCTGTTCACTAAAGCGTTGCATGAAAGTGAATTTATCCTCTTCAGCGATAGGGATCTTAATTTCCGGCGTATTGACACTATTGGGAATAGCCGCAAATTGTTCACTAACGGATTGTTCACTCACGCTGAGTATTTCGAGTAATCGACAGGCGCTATAAAGCGCATCATCAAAACCATACCAACGATCCTTGAAGAAAAGATGGCCACTCATTTCTCCGGCCAAAGCCGCATTTTCTTCTTTCATCACCCCTTTAACAATGGAGTGGCCTGTCGGACACATTCTAGCTATACCATCAGCTTCCTCAATCACGCGCGCTAAGTGACTTGAACATTTCACATCATAAACAATGGTTGCGCCTTTATTGCGCTTTAGCACCTCACGAGCATAGAACATCAACAATCGATCTGGCCAAATCACTTCTTCCAGATTGGTAACGACACCTAAGCGATCGGCATCGCCATCGAACGCCAAACCAATATCCGCTTTATGCTGGGCGATAGCCTTTTTCAAATCGATTAAATTGGTTTCAATGGTGGGATCAGGATGGTGGTTGGGAAATCGCCCATCAACTTCACAATACATCGGGATAACTTCACAGCCCAAAGCATTAATCACCTTAGGAACGATTGGTCCGGCAATACCATTACCGCAATCGACAACTACTTTGAGAGGACGATGTATTTTAATATCGCTGATGATACGATTGATATAATCAGGAATAATATCAAACGAACGGGCTATCCCTTGACCATCTTGAAACTTTCCAGCAACAATTAACTCATAAAGTTGCTCAATATCAGCTTGCACCAATGTTTTGCCAGCTAATACCATCTTGATGCCGTTATAATCTGCAGGATTATGGCTGCCGGTTACCATTAAACCGGAATCGATCCCTTGCGTATGCGTGGCATAATACATAACAGGAGTCGCTACAGCACCTAAATCAATTACAGTGATCCCACTATCAAGCAAGCCCTGCTTCAGAGCAGCAGACAAGCTATCACTTGTGAGTCGACCATCGCGAGCAATAAAAATCTCATGACGTTTTAGCTCGCGAAGGCGGCAGCTAATTGCTCGCCCAATCGTATAAAAATCATCTTCATTCAACTGCTTCCCTATAACACCACGAATGTCATAAGCCCTAAAAACAGAGCGTTCTACTAATTTTTGCCGATAAACCATTTATCCTCTCCCTGAACTACCAAAACCACCATGACCGCGACTAGTTTCTATAAAACTGTCAACCACTTCAAAAGCAGCCCTCACAATGGGTAAGAAAACTAATTGAGCAATACGTTCACCCGGGTTCACGGTAAAGTGCTCTTGATTACGATTCCAACAGGAAATTTTTAATTCCCCTTGATAATCTGAGTCGATTAAACCCACCAAATTTCCCAAAACAATTCCATGCTTATGCCCTAAACCGGAACGAGGTAGAATAACTGCTGCTAAGTTTGGATCACCAATATAAATAGCAAGGCCAGTGGGTAATAAGACTGTTTCCTGAGGTGCAATTTGTAATGGCGCATCGATGCAAACGCGTAAATCAAGGCCAGCTGAGCCTGAAGTTGCATAACTTGGCAACGGGATCGTATTTCCTACACGCGGATCTAATATTTTTAGTTGAATGGGTTGTTCCATACTACTCCCCTGTTTTTCGATGGGCAGTATTTTGAATACTTGCTGCAAGGATTGCAATAATTTGGCCTGCCAGCCTTGTTTTATGGGTCAAATGAAGCTCGACTTGTTCATTTTTAGTCAAAATGGTCACTTGATTAGTATCCGTATTAAAGCCCAATCCACTACCCACTTGGTTAGCGATAATCATATCCAGTTTTTTAATTAACAGCTTATCTTTTGCATTCTTTACGACCTGGGAAGTTTCTGCTGCAAATCCAATGACATACGAGCACTGGCCACTCGCGGCCACATCACTAAGAATATCCGGATTTCGCTTGAGTTTAAGCGTAAGTTCTGAGCTAGTCTGCTTCTTTATTTTTTCACTGGCAGGGGTTTCCACACCGTAATCAGCAACTGCAGCGGTGCCTATAAAAATCATTCCCTTATGCAAATTCTGCATAACAGCTTCATGCATGGACTTGGCTGAGTCGACTTGATAGTATGTCACGCCTATGGGGGGCGGCAGATTGGTAGGGCCGCTGATTAGGATCACTTTGGCGCCTGCTAAATGGGCGGCTTCCGCCAAAGCATACCCCATCTTTCCCGAGCTGTTATTACTGATAAAACGAACCGGATCCATAGGCTCGTGCGTGGGTCCTGCAGTAACCATGACTGTTTGACCAGCCAGAAGCTGATTCACCTCATGTAATCTCAATGCATTAATTATAGAATGAACCTCAGCCATTCGGCCAAAGCCTTCTTCACCACAAGCTTGCGAGCCCTCACCCGGCCCGAACAAGATAACTCCTCTCTTGGCAAGGAGTTCACAATTAGCTTGTGTTGCCGCATGGGCCCACATTGAACGGTTCATTGCTGGACAAACAATTACCGGAGTCTCGGCAACCAAATAGAGTGTAGTTAACAGATCGTCAGCCAAGCCGTTTGCCATCTTTGCGATGCAATTGGCTGTGGCAGGAGCGATAACGAGGTAATCAGCCCATCGTGCCAATTCAATGTGCCCCATTGCGCGTTCAGCCTGCTCATCAAATAAATCAACACGGATATCCTCCGCCCCTAATGCTTGCAATGTGAGCGGGGAAATGAACTGTTGCGCAGACTCAGTCATCACCACACGCACTTTAGCACCCAATTGAGATAGCTCACGTACTAGATATGCTGTTTTATAAGCGGCAATCCCACCACAAATACCGAGTAGAATTTTTTTATTGATGAAATCTTGCATGGTCTCTCATTTTTGATAAGAATAACTGCGATCAAACCACAAACCTCGTCATAAAGGAATAACAATGACTTCCCCGCAAGCAATCCGTCCTTTGCGTCTACGTGAAAAATTACTCGCCCAAGGCGTACAAAGCCTTTCTGATGTAGAGTTACTAGCGGTGTTTATCAGTTCAGGAAGCGCTAAGAAATCTTGCCTCCAGCTCGCCGGAGACTTAACTAATTATTTAGGCGACTTACGAGCCATTTTAAATGCCGATCAACAAACCTTTATCCAAGTGCCAGAGCTAGGATTAGTCCGTTATGCACAATTACAGGCAGCACGTGAAATTTGCCGCAGGAGTGATTTTATTTCCCTTCAAAAAGATTCCCAATTATCCAATTCACAGCAAACCCACGCCTATCTTAAACGCCAATTACGCGATAAGAAGAACGAGACCTTTGTTGGCTTATATCTTGATAATCAACATCGTGTTCTTGCTTACGAAGAATTATTCACTGGAACAATCAACGCAGCTAGCGTTTATCCTCGCCCGATTATTGAACGAGTCCTTAAATGGAACGCTGCTGCCGTAATTCTTGCTCATAATCATCCATCGGGATTAGCGGATGCAAGTGAACAAGATATCGCAATCACCCAGAGGCTTAGCCAAGCTTTGGAATTAGTTGATGTCCGTTTGTTGGATCATTTAATCATCGGTGATAACGAGGTTTATTCGATTACAAGTCAAATCAAATGGCATTGTAACTGATATCCCGGAAAAACGTGTTAACTACTTTTTCTATAATAATGACCCATAATTCTAAAGAAGGAATTTGAGGAATAAGGAAAATCCATGCGTGTAAAGGAAACGATTTTCTTCTTAGGGGGCATCCTATTGATTACCCTTGTACTCGTTGATGTTTTCAAAATAAAACGTCCATTGTCGTTCACACGTTCAGAAGCGGCTGGGGTTAAAGAAACCGCAACTCCGGCTGATGGAGTTAAATCGCCAGCAACAATCCCTGCTATTAATATCTACGCCAATGCAAATACCGGAATGTTTAGTGATGCGACAAAAGGGGCGCTTCCTCGTGTCTATGTTCCCAATAGTGGGGACGGGACTGTTTCCGTCATTGATCCCTCCACTTACAAGGTGGTCGACACCTTTAAAACCGGCACACTTCCTCAGCATGTTGTTCCGTCTTATGATCTCAAGACCCTATGGGTGCTCAATAATGAATCCAACACGGTAACCCCAATTAATCCCGCTACAGCTAAACCGGGAAAAGCCATTCATGTTACCGATCCTTATAACCTCTATTTCACGCCCGATGGCCAGTTCGCAATCGTCGTTTGTGAAGCGCACCGCCAGTTGGAATTTCACGATCCTCACACAATGAAGTTAGTGGAAATAATGCCGGTTAAGTGTAAAGGGTTAAACCATATGGATTTTACCCAAGATAATCGTTATGGCGTAGTTACATGTGAATTTTCAGGCCAATTGATGAAATTTGATGTCGTAAAACACAAAGTTATCGGTTATTTATCATTAGGCACACGCAAAACCAGCATGCCACAAGATATTCGCCTCTCTCCAGATGGGCTTACCTTTTACGTGGCTGACATGCTGCGTGATGGAGTCGTACTGATTGATGCTGGCAATTTCCGTGAAATAGGATTTATCCCGACAGGCATCGGGACTCATGCCGTTTACCCAAGTCGCGACGGCAAGTATTTTTATGTGTCTAATCGTGGTTGTCATCATTTGAATTGTCCGCCGCATGGACCAGGTAATATCACCGTGATTGACCCCAAAACACAAACTATAGCCACCACTTGGCCTATACCTGGTGGTGGCAGCCCAGATATGGGGAATGTGAATGGCGATGGGACAGAACTTTGGCTCTCGGGCCGCTATGACAGTGAGGTTTATGTATTTAACACCGCAAATGGAGCGCTCACTCACCGTATTAAGGTCGGAGATGGCCCGCACGGCCTTACTGTCTGGCCGCAACCAGGACAATTTTCGCTGGGGCACACAGGGAATATGCGTTAATTACGGTGGAGTTATTGATGTCTTTTGTTGCGGATTTTGTGGTGGTCCCTGATGTGAAGAACATTGACTCACTTTTATTGTTTTTTGTGCTGATACTGTACACGTTATGATGTTGTTTGCCCCATTAACAATCGTCAAGTCTGCGTTGCCTGGCACATCACCTGTAACAAAAACTCGATAATCATTTGGATTAACCACCTGCTTTAATGTATCAGCCATGCATTTTGCAAATTCAGCATTAGCCGTGTGCTTCACATCATAACACTCGCGCATCACTTGAATAGTCGCATTCAAAACAGCGGCATTTAATTCATCAGCAGTGGAAGCAATGCTGCCAATTGGGAGAAGTAAAATTATTCCCGCTACAATCCCCTTGAATAGAAACATGAACGTCACTTATTGAGAAGGATAAGTTAATTATAGTTGCTAAATTATTGAAAGATCCCATAATTAGGTTAAGCACTTGAGATGCTTAAAGGTAATATTATGACTGCAAAGCCCATTTCTTTTGAAAATCAAGAGGGACTCTTACTTCAAGGAATCCTGGAAATCTCAGAAAAAAGCACGGATAGTTATGCTATATTTGCACACTGCTTTACTTGCTCTAAAAACTCTTTAGCTGCCTCCCGAATCAGCCGCGCTTTAGCAAGAAAAGGGATTAATGTTTTACGCTTTGACTTTACTGGACTGGGAGATAGTAGCGGAAACTTCTCTGAGACCAACTTTACTACAAACATTAATGATTTAACGGCTGCTTTCCGTTTTCTGCAAGAACAGTTTTGTGCGCCTAAGATTCTTATCGGCCATAGTTTAGGGGGTGCTGCTGTTTTGGCTTCACTTAATCACCTACCCCAAATTGATGTCACAGTTACCATTGGTGCCCCTGCTTACGCGAAGCATGTTACCCAAAATTTTAATGATAAATTATCCGAAATAATACGGCAGGGTAAAACAGAAGTTACCCTAGGGGGAAAACAACTTACGCTCACTAGACAATTTCTTGACGACTTAGCCCGTTACCACTCCCTCTCATTTTTAAGAAAAATCAAAACAGCATTGCTTATTTGCCACTCACCCCTGGATGAAATTGTAGCCATAGAAAACGCACAGGAAATTTTTAAAGCCGCGAAACATCCAAAATCTTTCCTATCTTTGGGTGATGCCGATCATTTAATTAGTAAGCAAGTTGATGCTAACCTTTTGGCTGATGTGATTGCTGCGTGGAGCACTCGTTGGGTTAAATCAGACTAACAGACAATTACTCCTGTTGCGTATTAAGAAGCATCATAAGATAATCTAGCCCACTTTGACTTGCATCGGCGATTTACAATATGGAGATTCTAAATGCTCAGACGCCTATTTCTTATCTTATTTGCTTACCTGTTTGTCCCGCAACTTCATGCTGCAACAGAATCCATACGCATTGCACATCGAAATAATTACCCGCCATTTGTTTATGTCAAAAACGGTAAATCAGAAGGCCTCATGGTGGATATTCTTAGGGAAGTAGCCGCAAAGCAAAAAATTAACATTAAATTTGTACCGGTTCCTTTTGCACAAGTACAAAAGACGCTGGTCGATGGGCAAGCTGAAGCAATCATGCCTTTAGCAATTACTGCAGAAAGACGAAAAATCTATGACTTTAGTAGTCCGTTAGTGAGCACTGGCGGTGCTCTTTTTGTCAAATCACCCGAACCTGCACCCACCAACCTTGCCCGATTAGCAGGCAAGATTGTTGTTACTCCAAAAACTGGACCTTTTGCCAGCTATATTCAGGAAACAGCGCCAGATATTAATCTTGTTATTACAGAAAATTATGAGAGAAGTTTCGATTATATTCTCAGCGGAAAAGCCGATGCTGCAGCACTGAATTTCCAAGTAGGAAAGACAATGATTAAGAAAAATTTCTCTGGTAAAGTGACTGTTCCCCGAAAAATGTTCACAGAGTTTCCACTTGCGGTAGCATTAAAAAAAGGAGAACATCCCGGATTCTTGCGTCGCTTAAATGCAGGTTTATCGGCACTACGCGCTGACGGTACTTTGCAATGGCTCTATAAAAAATGGAAGGTACGCTAACGATTTAACCTAACACGCTGCATCCAAACTATAATTTGAGTAGCTGAGCTTACAAGGCGGAACAATTTTGATATGTTCACCACCTTATCAAAGCTTTAGGAAAAACCAACCATGGCTTTTGGTAAACGGGAATAAATACAAAATTTTCCATTGAAAGCTCGTCCATTACTGCGCTCTTCAAAGGATGATTCAACCATGTGCCGATTTGTCGCTTATCTTGGTTCCGGGGTTTTACTAGAGCATATTTTAGTACAACCGAATAATTCAATCATAATGCAGAGTTTGCATGCGCGCGAAAGCACTATTCCTACCAATGGCGATGGCTTTGGTGTGGGTTGGTACGCGCCGGAGATCAGTCCGGAGCCTGCGTTATTCACATCGATCTCACCGGCTTGGAATGACCGAAATTTATTGCAATTGACTGCAAAAATTAAATCGCCCTGTTTTTTTGCTCATATCCGTGCTGCTGGAGCTGGGGGAGTGACCACTTATAATTGTCACCCATTCGTTCATGACAAATGGATGCTGATGCACAATGGCGATATTAGTGATTTTATTTTGGTAAAACGCCATCTGCGTCATTTGCTCGAAGACGATATTTATCATTGGATTCAGGGTGAAACTGATTCTGAACACTTATTTGCATTGTTCTTGCAGTTTGCAAAAGGCAGAGATCTTAATCAACTTTCAGTTGTGGCAGATGTTTTGCGGGAAACTATTCTACAAATTAACGAGCTTGTGGAGCATTATAGTAAAGATCATGCTTCTTACTATAATCTCTGTCTTACCGATGGAAAACGGATCGTTGCAAGCCGCTATTGTACCGTAAAGGGGGGTTTACCAGAAAGTTTGCATTATTTTTCTGGAAAATGCCTTAATCGCCATTTGCATAAAGAACATCATGAAGCAGTAGTGGTCAGTTCAGAAATACTCACTGAGTTTAAAGCCGATTGGCAAGATGTACCTGCTAATAGCTTCCTACTCGTTGATTATGATAGGAGTATCAAGATACGTCCATTCTAATCAAGGGAATAGCCGTTTAGTTATAGCTATGTTAGATTGATTATCTATTATTTCAGCCAGAGCATTCCATGGAACGATCTGTTCTTTTACTTATGCTAATACTCACATTTACTTCCATAAGCTGGGGGCAAGAGGTATTAACGATTAATATCAAGGGGCATCAAACAATTTATACCCCGGAAATTTTATTAAAAGATCCTCATCGCGTAATTCTCAAGCAAGTACGTCTCCCTACCTACCCCAACCAATATTTTGATTTAAAAGCGGTGCCCTTATGTCATTTGCTTAATATCAATGATAAAAACGTCGGCAGTGTTCTGAAAATTCGCGCTTCTGATCAATATGTTTCCTACTTTAATTTACACCGGATTTATCCTTGTGATAAAACAAGGGCTTCAATGGCCTATATTGCTATTGAAGAACCTGATAAACCTTGGCCTATTGTCAGCAAAATTAAACGTTCCGCAGGCCCCTTTTACTTAATTTGGCAAGGAGAAAAAGTACCGCAAACGGACTGGATTTTTGGGACAGAAATGATTAGCGCCACCGACCAAAATCCTTTCTCTACGCTTTTGCCTGCTAACAGTACGGGTCAAGAAGCCCAGGGACTTGAAGTATTTTCCAGCAAATGCGGGGTTTGTCATTCGATTAATACGGTTGGTAATTTAGAATTAGGGCCTGACCTCAATTATCCCATGAACCCAACAGAATATTTTTCCGAGGAATTGCTACGCAAATTTATTCGCAATCCTCAATCAGTTCGCTTTTTGAAAAATGATAAAATGTTTCCCTTCACCAAAACCCTTTTGCCAGAAGAAGAATTAGATGCAATCATCGCTTTTTTGAAGTTAATGCGAACCCATAAGATAAAGGCCTTACCTAAACATTTAATCCCAAGCAATAAACCCATTGAATCATTTAACGATGAATAACCAAACGCCAAGGGTGATTATGGACTCCGACATTTTGTTTAGTAACTTCAACTTAAAAGGCCTTCATTTAAAAAATAGAATTGTCATGGCCCCTTTGACCCGCAATCGTGCGCTTCCTGAAAGTGATGCTCCGCAACAACTTAATGTCGACTATTACGCCCAACGTGCAAGTGCAGGTCTTATTATTTCTGAAGCAACACAAATTTCACGTACTGGAAAAGGTTACGCCTGGACCCCGGGCATTTACTCTCCGGATCAAGTCGCTGGTTGGAAGCGCATCACAGAGGCTGTCCATGCCCAAGGAAGTGCTATTTTTGCACAGCTCTGGCATGTCGGTAGAATTTCGCATCCTTCTTTGCAACCCGCTGGCAAAGCGCCAGTTGCTCCTTCTGCAATTGCTCCCATCAAGCAACGCACCTTTATTGAGACTGGTCAATTTGTCGAGGTAGGAACACCACGTGCCCTCGAACTTAACGAGATTCCAGCCATTGTTGAGGATTACCGCAAAGCCGCTAAAAATGCGATGGCTGCAGGATTCGATGGGGTTGAAATTCATGGTGCAAACGGTTACCTCATTCATCAATTTCTCTGTGATGGTTCGAATCACCGTATGGATCAGTATGGGGGTTCTGTTAGCAATCGCCTTCGTTTTGCGATTGAGGTTGTTGAAGCTGTTGTCAGTGAAATAGGCGCACACCGCACTGGAATTCGTCTGTCCCCCGTTAGCCCCGCTAATGGTGTTTTCGATAGCTCACCTACCTCCGTGTTTTTTCCTCTTGTTCGTGAATTGAATCGCTTAAAGCTTGCTTATATCCATGTGATAGAAGGAGCAACAGGAGGCGCGAGAGAATTTCATGGTTTTGATTTTCATGCCTTACGTGGTGAGTTTAATGGCGCATGGATGGTTAATAATGGTTATACCCGTGAAATGGCAATCGAGGCAATAGCAAGCGGCTACGCGGATCTCGTCGCTTTTGGGAAACCTTACATCGCTAATCCGGATCTCGTTGAACGCTTTAAGCAAAATGCACCTTTAAACCAGGCTGATTCTGCTACATTTTATGGAGGAGATGCTAAGGGTTATACCGATTATCCGATATGGGAAAATAAACACACGAGTTGACAAAATTGGCTTATCTAATCAACTCAAAAACAGACGCTTTGATTCCAATCTGGAAAAATCCTGGAAAAATGTGGAGTGGGATGTTCATGACTCTAGCAAAAGTATGGTAGATAGAATTACTGTTGAGTGAAGCTGATAACGGGATCTTAAACCCTCCTGGCGGGTAATCAAGATTTAACTCATTGATTGCTTCAACTGCTTTTAGCGCTTGCAACCAAAGCTGTACACAATCTTCCCCTTCGTACACCGTGTGATAAGCATGCAACGGTAATGCATAAGTACCTCTTTGCAAATGGTATCGTCTGGCAAAATTTGCATTATAAATCATGCAATGCGCTTTCAGGCTATGATCCCTCCTATATCCGATTGGGACTATTTCACCGGTCTTTCTTGAAGTCGCAAGACCATGTAACTGAGCCACAATTGAATTGCTTTCAATATCTCTTAAAACCCAAAAGTTATGAGTAAAGCGCTTTAGAAATGGAATCGGCAACTTAAACATCGCTGCCTGAATGCAGTATTTCGTCATAACAGCAAAACCCCTCCTCATTATCCTCATTATAGATCAAAGCCTGTTGGACAATAGACTCTTGCCTACCCAAATTTTTTTAATAAAAACAATAGGATTTGCTTTTTTTATACGGAAAGGTTAAAATATTACACGTTTTGTCCAGTCAGTTCCTCAAATGCAAGAAGCGCCGGATTATTTTGATTTTTCTCGATTGTCTTCGGATGAAATTGCCTGCCTGCTTAAAAAATATAACTTGCGACTCACCGTTGATGAAGCCCTCACGATCCAGAATACCCTTTTGAAACGTCCACCTACCTATGCTGAATGCGTCCTGTGGTCTATTCAAGGTTCTGAGCATTGTTCTTATAAAAGCAGCCGCAAACACTTAAATCAATTTATTACTAGTGCTCCTCATGTCATTCTTGGACCTAAAGAGGATGCTGGCATTGTAGCCGTAGCTACTGATAAACAAAATCGCCGTTATGGCATCGTCGTCAGCCACGAGTCGCATAATCATCCTTCACAGCTTGTACCCTATGAAGGGGCAGCAACCGGTGTAGGGGGTAATGTTCGTGATGTATGTTGTATGGGCGCTGAGGTGATCGCTGTGGCAGACAGCTTGCGTTTCGGTGATATCAATCGCCCCAAAACAAAATTGATACAGCAAGGGGTGGTTCGCGGTATTGCAGGGTACGCTAATCCACTTGGGATCCCTAACTTAGCAGGCGATACTTACTATGACGAAGCTTACAATGAAAATTGTTTGGTTACTGTGGTTACTCTTGGTGTCGTCAGAGAAGATCAGATTATCCATTCTTACGCGCCTGCAAATGCACAAGATTATCAATTTATTTTAGTGGGGAAACCAACTGACAATAGCGGTTTTGGTGGTGCTGCTTTTGCTTCGGCAACACTTAATGAAGAGGAGCAAGAGAAAAATAAGGGGGCGGTTCAAGAGCCTAATGCTTTTTTACAGCGGCATATCCTTAAAGCGAACTATGCCATGTTTGAATGGCTGCGCGAAAATAAATTAACGGATCGTGTTGGCTTTAAAGACTTAGGCGCAGGTGGGATTGCCTGTGCGAGTGTGGAGTTGGCTGAAGCAGCTGGCTATGGCGCAGAAATTAATCTCGACCTTGTCCCCACCAGTATGAAGAATTTATTGCCTGCGGTTGTTTTATGTTCTGAAACACAAGAACGATTCATGTGGATTGTTCCTCAAGATTTCACTGATTTATTCTTAAACCATTACAATAAGCGTTTTGCCTTACCTGAAATTTGTGATGGCGCCCAGGCCACGGTCATAGGTGAGTTGCGACACGATGGTTTATACGTTGTCAAAGCCAATGGTAAAGAAATTGTATCGGCTAGGGCAGAAGATATTACCAAAGGCATATTGTATGATCGCCCTTTCTGCGCTAAACAGCAAGTCAATACTGAACCGCCTGCCTTGGTTGTTGAAGACTACAATGAACTATTGCTGAAGCTCTTGGCTCACGAAAACATCGCTTCACGTTCACCTATTTATGAAACTTACGATAAACAAGTTCAAGGCCGCTCAGTGATTGAACCAGGATGGGCTGACGCAGGTGTCATAGCTCCATTCAATGAAGAGAAGTACCCCGAAGAAATTCGTCAGACTGGCGTTGCTTTATCTGTCGACCATAATCCTCGCTACAATAAAATAGATGCTTATTGGGGAGCAGTTAACGCCGTAATCGAATCCGTGCGTAATGTGGTTGCTGTTGGTGCTTGGCCGCTAGCACTAACCGATTGCTTGTGTTTTGGAAACCCAGAAAATCCAGTGCAAATGGGTGAATTTGTTGATTCCGTACGCGGCATTACTGATGCGTGTAAAGCAATTAGGATGCTCGATAATCCAGAAAGTAACCTGCCTATTATTTCGGGAAATGTATCCCTTTATAACGAATCAACGCAAGGTGCTATCCCGCCAAGCCCTATTATTAGCTGTGTTGGCGCAATGAGTGATTACACCAAAGCCATTCGCTATGATTTGAAAAAAACCAACTCTGTGTTGTTGATGCTTGGCGAGCGCAAAGATGAATGCGGTGGCAGTGTTTATTATCAACTTCACAATCAGCTTGGCAACCGACTACCTAAGCCTGATCTTGCAGCATTCACTAATGAAATCACCGCAGTGCATTTAGCGATGCAAAGGGGGTTGATTTTGTCTGCCCATGATATAGCGGAAGGTGGTATCGCGGTAACGCTGGCTGAAATGAGCTTTAAAAATAAGATTGGTGTTAATGTAACCATCCCCGGCGATTTACCTAACGATAAAAAGCTATTTTCTGAAAGCGGTGGCTATGTTCTTGAAGTTTCCCCGCACCAATTAGCGGCGGTCGAACAATTGCTCAATGAGTATTCTGTTTTCTTTAGAGCAATTGGTGAAACAATCGAAACTCCTCGGTTGATATTAAATTCTGTTATCAATTTGCCCATCAGTGCTGCGAATGCGGCTTGGGAAAAAGGTTTAGCTGGGAGACTGATCTAATGTCGAGTATTGATTATAAAGCTGCAGGCGTAGACGTTGAAGCCGGTAACGAAGCAGTTCGTCGTATAAAAAAAGCAGTGGAAACCACTTTTTCACCTCAAGTGCTTACCGGAATTGGTGGATTCGGTGCCATGTACGACATTAAAAATCTCATGCAAGAATATGAGCACCCAGTTCTTGTACAAAGTATCGATGGCGTTGGTACGAAAATGATGGTTGCCAAAATGATGCAGAAATTCGATACGATTGGTATCGATTTGGTGAGTGCAACAACAAATGACATCCTCGTCCTCGGAGCAAAACCACTCACACTTCTTGATTATATTGCCAACGATAAACTCAAACCGGAAATTATCGAGCAAATTGTAAGCGGGATCGTTGTTGCCTGTAAGGAGAATAATATCTCTCTTGTGGGCGGGGAAACTGCAGAAATGCCCGGTACTTATCTTCCTGGAGAAAACGATTTAGTCGGTGTCGTTACCGGTGTAGTAGAGAAAACAAAAGCCATCGAAGGAAAAAATATTGTTGAAGGGGATATTGTTGCTACTTTTCCATCCAGCGGGTTACACACCAATGGCTACTCTCTGGCTAGAAAACTCCTTTTCGAAGTAGCTGGGTACCGAGTTGAATCACAATTCCAAGACTTCACTCATAGTATTGGTGAAGAACTTCTCATCCCTCATCTCAACTACACCAATCCCGTTTTAAGTATTTTGAGCAAGAATATCCCGATCAAAGGCATGGCCCACATTACAGGTGGCGGCTTGCTCGAAAACCTACCTCGTGTATTACCAAAAAATTGCTCGGTTGAAATTCACAAAAAACAAATTCCTGAGCGCCCAATATTTAGTCTCTTGCGTAAGCTGGGTAACTTGAACGATGACCAAATGTACCGCACATTTAATATGGGTGCAGGATTAGTCCTTATTTTAGCGCCAGAAGCCCTATCCCCCATTCGTGAGGTTTTAACCCGCTTCCCGTCTTTCCCACTCTACGAGATTGGTCGAGTAATAAAAGGTGATCAACAGGTAAAATTGCTATGATACGAATCGGATTAATTCAATTTCCAGGCTCAAATTGCGAACGCGAAACAGCATTGGCAGTGAAACGCGCTGGGATGGAGCCCGTCGAATTTCTATGGAATGAACCTTTAGAAAAACTGCGTAGCCTAGATGGTTATATCATTGTGGGTGGCTTCTCCTATGAAGATCGTTCCCGGGCAGGGATTATTGCAGCACTTGATCCAGTTATTCAAGAAATCAAAGCACAAAGCGAAAAAAGAAAGCCAATACTCGGAATTTGTAATGGGGCTCAAATCCTTGTGGAGTCAGGTTTGGTTCCCGGCCTTGAAAATCATCATCAGCCTATCGCACTGACTGAGAATAAGCGGATATTAGACGGCAAAATCGTAGGAACGGGGTTTTATAATTCCTGGGTGCATATGCGCCTATCAACAAATCACCAACACAACGCGTTCACACACTACCTCACGCCTGCGGATTTTATTTACCTCCCTATTGCCCATGCCGAAGGCCGCTTTCTCATGGATGAATCTTTGTTAGATACCATAGAGAAACAAGGCTTAAATCTTTTTCAATATTGTGATGCCGAAGGAAATATCATTAATAATTTCCCGATTAACCCTAACGGGTCGGCAGGTAATATTGCGGCGGTTAGCAATCAACAAGGCAATATCTTAGCTATGATGCCACACCCCGAGCGTACTCCTAATGGAGATGCTATTTTTACTTCGATGCGAGATTATATTGCCGACAATCGTAACCAAACGGGATACACAATCCATCAATCTAAAAACCCTATAAAACCTCAACATTTTGATAAAATCCCTGGTAGCCACCTTTGTCTAGTCAAATTAATTATTACAGACAACCAAGCTTTAACAGTACAAAAAACGTTAAGACGTTTAGGGTTTCCAGTCACAGTGAATCGCTTTGAACACTGGGAAATTGATTGCGATTCAGCAGAGGGTCTTAAAATACTGAACCAATCAGAGCTTTTATACTCACCCCGAAAGGAGCACGAAGTCCCTGCGACTGAATTTTGCACTAATAATGCTGTATCCATTTTGGTTCGCCCCAAAGAAGATCTTAAAGGCCAACAAACTCTACAAACCCTAAAAACCCACTACCTCGTACAACAGGTTAAACAAATTAAACATGGTGTTGTATGGCAATTTAAATCAGAGGACGCCGACCTCACTAGATTAATAGACGCAATTTTGTTAACTAGCATTATCGGGAATCCCTATGCTCATGAACACTACATCTACCAATCCAAATTATGAAAATAAAATCCGGGCTGCGATCCCGTTTTGCCTGAACCAAACCGATTTACCTATTGGCGATCAATATCGAGGTAAAGTGAGGGATTCTTACGATTTAGGCGAGCACATTTTGTTGATCACGACTGATCGACTCACCGCCTTCGATAGACATCTGGCGCTTATCCCCTACAAAGGCGCAGTGCTCAACTCAACGAGTGCTTGGTGGTTTGAGCAAACTGAAAACCTCGTGCCTAACCATATTGTCGCTGTCCCGGATCCTAATGTGGTTGTCGCTAAAAAATGCAGAGTTTTCCCCATTGAATTTGTGGTAAGAGGCTACATCAGCGGAACAACAAATACGTCGTTATGGACCCAGTACCAAAATGGTGTTCGCAAATATTGCGGCATAACCTTTTCTGATGGATTAAAAAAGAATCAAAAACTTGAACAACCTGTTTTAACTCCTACAACGAAAGAAAAAATCCACGATCGGCCTATTTCTCCAGCCGAAATCGTTTCTGAAGGTTGGATGGACGAAGCCGACTGGCTAGAAGCAAGTGCTCTAGCAATCAAATTATATCAACGTGGTGTAGAACTGGCTGAGGAACACGGTTTAATTTTAGTCGATACCAAGTATGAGTTTGGGCGTGATGCAAATGGAAAAATCGTTGTCGTGGATGAAATACACACGCCCGATTCAAGCCGTTATTGGCTAGCTGATAGTTATCGGGTCCGCATTGCTGAAGGCTTAGAGCCTGAGAACATTGATAAAGAATTTTTGCGGTTGTGGTTTGCTAAAAACTGTGATCCTTATCAAGATAAAGAATTACCCGAGGCGCCGCAAGATCTCGTCGTGGAGTTATCTTCACGCTACATTCAGCTTTATGAAAAAATTACAGGAAAGCAATTCAATTTTGCAGAGCATGATGAACCGGCGGAACAACGCATCGCCAGAAATATTGCAAACTTTTTAAGGTAATCAAAATGTGTGGGATAGTGGGTATTTACAGTCATGAACCGGTTGCTTTTGAGCTCTATGAGAGCCTCATCCATTTGCAACATCGTGGCCAGGACGCTGCTGGGATACTTACCTGTGATCAGCGCTTCTACACTAAACACGGTTTAGGGCTGGTTCAGGAAATTTTCACTCCTGAAAATATTTCATCCCTCAAAGGGAACATAGGCATCGGCCATGTCCGTTATCCTACCGCTGGCGGTTACTCGGAAGCTGATGTACAACCTTTATGGATAGGAAGTCCGCGGGGTATTGCCCTTGCCCATAACGGCAACATCGCCAATTACCCCGAATTAGCAGATGAAATTCGTTTAAAACAGCACCGGCATCTTAATTCCTCGCTTGATTCAGAAGCAGTTTTACTAATGCTTGCCGATCAATTATCAAATGCCCCTTATGGTAATGAAGAGGAGGAAATATTCTTCGAATCATTATGCCAAGGAGTTAACCGTATTTTTCAGCGAATGGAAGGCGCTTATTCCATCGTCTCAGTCATTATTGGCAAAGGGCTTGTTGCTTTTCGCGACCCTCATGGCATACGTCCACTCGTATGGGGGACACGCGAGAACTTAGACGGCACAATTGATACGATTTTTGCTTCCGAAACGACCCCATTTTATGCTTTAGGCTTTAAGCCCCAAGGCGACATTCAGCCTGGTGAGGTCGCATATGTTGATCTTTCCGGTAAACTTCATCGCCGTATTGTTAAAAACGCTGAATTTAGACCTTGCGTTTTTGAGTATGTTTACTTCGCCCGCCCTGATGCAACGCTCAACAACGTCAGCGTTTACCGAGCCCGCTTACGTATGGGCCAAAATTTAGCTCAACAGTGGAAAACAAAATACCCGGATCTCATGCCTGATGTCGTCATTCCAGCCCCCTCTACTGCGAACACGGCAGCGCTTTCCTTTGCCCATGAGTTGGGTGTTAGGTACTCTGAAGGGCTATATAAAAATCCTTTTATCGGCCGTACCTTTATTATGCCTAATCAGAAAACACGCAGCCGAAGCATTCGTTATAAATTAACCCCTCAGCGCACAGAAATTCAAAACAAGGTCGTCATGATTGTTGATGACAGTATCGTTCGTGGTACAACTTCACGTGAAATTGTGAAAATGGTGAGAGAGTTTGGGGCTAAAAAAATTTACTTCGCCTCAACTTCGCCAGCCCTGAAAAACCCTTGTTTTAGCGGCATCGATATCCCTTCTCGCAAAGAACTTATTGCGGCAAATCAAACTGAAGATGAAATTGCAGCCTACTTGGGCGTTGATGCATTAATGTATCAATCTCGCGAAAATTTGATTGAAGCTGTCACCCGACGCGGTCAACATCAAATTAAAAAGCCTTGTATGGCTTGCATGGACGGTGATTATTTTTGCAATAAAATAACTCCAGCAAGAATGCAGCAACTAGAGCAGCAGCGAGAAGCAGGCCGCCATTCCCCGCTTGAAAAAAATAAAGAGGACTTTGTTGAATGAAAATTCTTGTAATTGGTTCAGGCGCACGCGAACATGCAATAATTAAAGCTTTAAATCGGCCGCCGCAAGCAACTACATTGTATTGTTATGGTACAACACTCAATCCAGGCATTAAGCAATTAACAACAGACTACCGTGCAGGTGATATCACTGACTGCCCTGCAGTACTAGCCATGGCAAAATCATGGGGAATTGAATTGGCGATCATTGGACCTGAAGCACCACTTGAAAAAGGAATGGCAGATCGGCTATGGCAAGCCGGGATACCAACTATCGGCCCTAAAAAAGCACTAGCGCAAATTGAAACTTCTAAAGAGTTCGCGCGCGATCTGATGCAAAAATACCAAATCGCAGGATTACCCCTTTATCAAAAATTTGCAACCCTCGATAATGTCGAAGCTTTCCTTCATGAACTTGGCGATGGAAACTATGTCATCAAAGCAAACGGATTGATGGGAGGAAAAGGGGTTAAAGTCGCGGGAGAACACCTTCAATCCTTTGCAGAAGCAAAGGTTTTTTGTGAAGAAATTCTCGCCCAAAAACAAACGTTCATTATCGAAGAAAAACTAATTGGCCAAGAATTCTCTTTTATGTGCTTTGCAGATGGGAACCAATTGATCCCTATGCCGCTAGTACAAGACCATAAAAGAGCTTATAACGGTGATTTAGGTCCTAATACTGGCGGTATGGGAAGCTATTCCGATATGAATCACTCTTTGCCATTCTTAGTCACTTATGAAGTTGACGAAGCATTTGCTATAAATAATGCCGTTTTCCATGCTTTATCAACTGAGTGCCGTGAAAAATACATCGGTATTTTATACGGCAGTTTTATTGCCACCAAAAAGGGCATTTATGTTATTGAATTCAATGCTCGGTTCGGTGATCCGGAAGCATTGAATGTTTTGTCCATTTTAGAATCTGATTTCCTAGCCATTTGTAAAGCGATGGTTGACGGCAACTTAACTCACGACAAAGTGAAATTTGCCAACCAAGCCACAGTGTGCAAATACGCCGTCCCAGAAGGCTACCCCGATAACCCAAAGAAAAATTTCCCGATTGATTTCTCCAATATAACCCGTCAATCTCATTTATATCTTGCGTCCGTTAACGAACTCGATCATCAAATACTCGCTGCTGGCTCACGCACAGCGGCCTATGTAGGTGTTGCTGATACCATTTTTGAAGCGGAAAGAGTTGCCGAAAAAGAAATTTCCCTGATACAAGGATCACTGTTTCACCGCGAAGATATTGGCACAAAACAATTAATTCAACAGCGCATAGAAAGCATGTCAAGGATAAGAGCCTCATGATACGCTTAGCAGTGTTAGGCTCAACGCGGGGCACTAATCTGAATGCCCTTGTTGAGGCAATTAGTAGGCACGAATTAGCCGCTACCATAGAAGTGGTTATGAGCAACAAGGCGGAGGCATTCATTTTAGAACGCGCTAAACTGTTTGGCATTAAGTCTCTGTTTGTTAATCCACAGGGATTAAGCCGTGAAAATTTTGATTGCCATCTGTCAAAAATACTGGGTGAACATAAGATTGAACTTATTGTTTTAATAGGATACATGCGCATCTTATCACCACAATTCGTTGAAGAGTGGAAGGATAAAATAATCAATATTCATCCGTCTCTTCTACCTGCTTATTCTGGATTAATGAACCTGGAAGTTCATCAAGCTGTTCTCGATGCCCACGAGACTGAAACAGGTTGCACTGTACATTTTGTAACTGAAGAAGTTGATGCAGGTCCTATTATCTTACAGAAAAAATGTGCCGTTTTGCCTGATGATACACCCGAAACTTTGCGCGACCGAGTACAATTACTAGAAGGGACAGCACTGGTTGAGGCTATAAAAAAAATATCTACTGAAAAAAATCTCATTGATAAAAATTAAAGCCACTCGGCTGGGTTCGTTTCATCTGACGAATGGTGATTCTAAAAAACAATATGCGTTTAAACAGAGACTTTATATGTCAAAAAACTTAGAACCCCAACTAATTCCAGCAACGGGCGATGATTATTCCACTATACAAAATCTTGCCCGTTTTTATGTCTATGATATGTCACGCTATTGTGGTTTTTTACCGGACTGGGAATGTCCGGAGGATGGCTTGTATGAAGCGTATGATTTTAAAAGCTATTTTATTGAAAAAGACCGATACCCTTTCCTTATTCGAGTCAATAACGAATTAGCTGGTTTTGTTTTAGTAAATAAAGTTGGCTTTATACCAGACATCGATTGGAATGTGGGAGAGTTTTTTATCACCGCAAAATTTCAACACCGCGGAATCGGGCAAAAGATTGCCCAACAACTATGGCAACGCTATCCTGGCAAATGGCAAGTTTCTGTTCTTCCGCAAAATGAAAGCGGCTTACAATTTTGGCGAAAAACAATTAACAAATTTACAAAAAACCAATTTAATGAAACAACTAAAAAAGTGGCCTATGATGCTAATAATCCTCGCATAATTTTTAGTTTTACCACCTAAATTAACGCTAGGTAATAAGAAAGAGTTGTTGCGCCATCTTAAAAAAGGCTATATTTTAAAACGAGTTCATTTAAGGATTATAAGATTTTTTTTAACAAATCAGACCCACTATGTTGAATTTGGTGCAAAATGTATTATTTAATCACATATTGCGAGAAAACATGGCAATAAACGCAGCATAGATAATTAAGTGAGTAGGAATTTGGTATGTTTTATCGCAATATGCGGCAAATATAGCGAACCCCTATAGCGACTATTCTCTTACGATTTATTTAATCGGATTTTTCACAAATGATGACACTCCTGTATCTATTGTATTGGCTCATTGGTTTGCAAATTGTTTTTAAACCCAACCGCTTTTTAAAACCTCAATTCTTATTTTGCCTGCTGCTTACCTTATTTTGGTTTGATTTTCATGGGGATTTGCTGGGATATGAATAACCAAAATAAAATTCACTACTGGGGAAATTGTTTAGGATTACTCGGTGTTTGTATAGTCCTCATGTTTGCCTTTTATCAGCAATTAATCACTTACCAATTACCTTGCCCTCTCTGCTTATTACAGCGTGTCTGTTTTATTGGGGTTGGGCTCTGCTTAAGCATGAATTTAAAATTCGGTATTAAAATTTCTCATTATGGCCTCATGATTCTATCCGCCTTGTTGGGGCTTGCCATTGCCTTGCGACAGGTATTTTTGCATGTTTCACCAGGCGATTTAGGCTACGGTTCGCCTCTACTTGGCATATACCTCTATACTTGGGCTGCAATCGGCTTTGGTATTGTGATTGGTTTAATTGCTATTGCCCTCTTGCTTGAGCGGGAGTTTACAAAGAAAAGCCCCATACCAAGCTACTGGCACTATTTATTAATATGCTTTTTTCTTATCTTGATTCTTGCTAATGGAATCAGTACATTTTTAGAGTGTGGCCCCTTTATATGCAAAGACAATCCAATACATTACTATCTATTGGATTCTACAGGTTAGGAAATAACAATGCGCTTGCTCATTTTTTCTTTTGTTCTTTTATGCTCTTTACACGTAAAAGCTGACACCATCGATAATTACATGAATATTTCCAATAATATTCCGCAGATGGAAATGAAAGCCGATGCACAATCTCAAGCTTGGGCGAGATCCGCGCGTAACGTGTTAATTATAACTAGCGAGAGCATTGCTGAAACTCTAACCCAAGCCAACGAACTTGCCAAAAGCCAAGGAAGGCCGCTATTTTGCCTTCCGTCTAACGTCAACTTGGATGCAGCAACACTCAATTCGCTTATTCTTAAGACTTATAAAGAGATCCCTAGTCAACAAAGTGATAAAGATAAAATGACCGTTTCTCAAATCGCTTGGCTTGGTGTAACCAAAACTTATCCTTGCCAACAAGATAAACCATCCGTGCAAATGCAGCATATGAGTGAATTGTTAAAGCACTAATTAATAGCAAGCGAAGGAACAAATTGTAAAATTTTTGACATTCCTATGGTTTCTTGTTAAAGTAACTCAAGTAGGCTCTCTCCCCCAATCCACCATGGCTACTTTACTGCAGTTCATACAAAACCATCTCCCTATTGGCTTGGATGACAAATTTACAGAGGATAATGAAACTCTAACCGCAGAAGAAGCGCTAAATCGGGCATTTAACAAACTCTCTTTTGCTTTAAAGCCTTCGGACTATATTGAGACACCCGTGTTGTTTAGCGCCGATTCTTTTGATGAAACCCTGCTGTCCATTCCTTCTATGAACCCTCAAACGGATAAGTTCGCAGAGCAAATAATCTTAAATCTAGGTACGCCGCACGCCAAAATTTGCCACATGCGGCATTATGCCACTGAGAGAGGTTCGCACTGGCATGCTATGTTTGCACAACTTGACGCAACCGGTAATCTGCATAAAATCATCATGACAGACTCAAGGACATTGGCTTCCCAAGGGATTACCGCCTCTAGAGATATTCAGCTAAATCCATTTTTAAACGACAACAGAGAAAAAATTGAGTTCATTCCAGGATTACAGCAACCGACTAGGACGCCTATCTGTTGGATGCATTCTTTAGCCAATTTAGCCGCGCTTGCTACAACTGGAAAAATCTATGAGCGACGACAACTGGGTAATTTTGGAGAAGAGTTAAGTAACCTGATACAAGGAGAACTTCCGTTAGCCACTGAACCCAAAAGCAGCTCAGAGAAACCAATTAGACGAGTGAGCAATACCACCTTTTTTTATGAACCACCGAAAAACCTCCCAAACACCACAGAAGATGAAACCCCACTTTTCGAAGATAAGCCTGTTTCATCACAAGACAAAAGTTGTACATCCTCAAATATAACTGGAGGAAGTTTATTGTTATTTGGAGCAGGAACTATTTTAGCCGGCGGCATAATCTTAGCAGCTGCTTTACCAATTAGCCTGCCTCTCGGAATTCCTCTAATCGTATTTGGCCTAATTCTAGCGCTAGCGGGAGCCTTAGTATTGGTTGCTGGCTGTACCAAGAAAGATGAGGCAACGGAAGAAACCGTTGCTACATTCAATTACTAACCTTGGATAACGGTCACTTTATACAGCCCCTATGCGCCCCGCTTTTATACAAGGTACTTCTATTAAAAGTAATTCAATATCGGTAGGATCCTGTTTTTAAAAACAAAAATCCAGGGTTTTACGTAGGGGCACAATTTTTTGGATATAAATCAGGCGGGATACCTGTTTAAGCACTAAACTCTTCGAATGCTTCCAAAGCTTCCGCAGCATACATTAGAGAAGGGCCACCACCCATATAAACAGCCATTGCTAAGGTTTCCATTAATTCTTCACGGCTAGCTTGTAGTTTGACTAAAGTTTGAGAGTGAAAACCAATACAACCTGGGCAATGATTTGCAACAGCTAAAGCGATAGCGATGAGTTCTTTCGTTTTTTTATCAAGCACACCGTCTTTTGTAGCAGCCTGGGCCAGTGAGGAAAATCCTGCCATCACTTCGGGCATTTCTTTGCGCATTTTCGCCAATTGTGTGCTGATCCCTTTAGTTACTTCATTGAATTTGTTAGACATTAGTCGACTCCCTTGGTGTAATATTCATAGGAGTTTATATCATGAAATTATCTTAAGCTGTAGAGTTTACCCATCATGCGATTTTTTGCACACCGATGCTTAATTAGGTTCGAAAGAACTTGTTGCCGATAAATGGTTATCCTCTTCATCAATTGAATTGCATCGATAAAATAAAATTGACCTAATCTTGGCAATCCTAAACTTTTTTTCGGATTCACCAGATTCAGATCTCCAATCCCGATGGATTTCAGGGGGTTTAAAAACCTGAGGTTTTTTGGGCGGCTCAACCTCTCTCGTTGATTTATCTAAATTCATTTCCAGATCGAAATTATGGTTAATTCCTTTAAAATTTTTGTAAATTTGGATTTTCCTATTTTTCTCGATGTTTGCATGAACAGAGATCACCGCGCCACAGATCCCTAAAAAAAGCGCTGCAGCAAGAACAGCGGCACCCACAAATGGGATAGCGCTTAAACTGATCATCAAACCCAGGCCAGAAAAAACGCCTATCACGCCAGCACTGCATCCCGCAACAGCCCCGAATACGCCGACAAAGTTAAGAAAGGCTCCATCCAAAAGTTCACCCATTGGAAGTGCTTTAACGCGTTCATTGAAATCAGATGAATTGATAAAAGCCTTAATTATTTTTTTTAGCTTTTCGTTCTTTTTTATTGGACTATGGTGATGATAGTTGAGAAGAAACTTTGCTGAATTCCCCCGTACAAATTCAATGAACTGCACTTGGATGGATGTCCTATTACTTGTTTCCTCCCGATCAAGATTACTGCTATTAAGGTAATCAGGAAAATTGAGTGAAGTATCTTCTTCTAAATAACAGTTGTATAACCTGTCAATAAAGCCGGATAAATTTTTATGCAACTTATCATTTAATTGAGCTTCTTCAGCCTTACTTTTTTTATAGGAGAGGTAAAAAACGCGAAGACCGACTAGGAGGAATAATCCGCAGCAAACAGAGCCAAGGCCAGCCATGGCTGCCCCGCCTATGCCCAAACTTAAGGCAGAGGAAAGAATACCAAACAAAGGCCAAGCTACTCCTGCACCAGTACCAACAGCGTCAAATACAGGTTTAAATACAGACATACTTCTCTTAAATCAGCTCAGGAATTAATTCTTTACAATGCTTCATGACACGCTGGTCTTCGGGAGGTAAAGTCATGTAATCTCCGTAAAGATCTTTCAGCATGAGATCGAATCGATTCGGAATATTAAATTCTCTCGTTTCAAAACGTGCCCGTTTTAGCGGGAAAATATCTGTATGAGCTACAAGGTTACTATTCACACATTGATACCCCGTACCCAGATAAGGGCTACCGCTCGTATTTGCTTTATGAATAATGCGTTGTAACGCTCTTTCTAACATTTGTTTAGAGAACAAAGGCTCCAAAAGTTGATAGAGCCTTGCGCCATGCCCTGCCTCTACCGCACTGTATTTAGGGCGTAACAGCCGCAATATCTTTTTCGCTAAGACTTTATAAAGTTTGCGTTGAAAAGGGGACACAGGGAGGCTGTCATAAACAAAAACATCAATGAATATACCCTGCTGATAAGGTTCATTGCCCTGCTCATGCGCTTCAACAAAACGGCTATTTCGATCCCTTATCTTTAACGGCACTGATAAATTAAAAAAACCAGGATCTGTTTGTGCGGTTTGCAGCCACATATTGGCTGGAATTTCCGCAGGCGCCACACGGAGAAAATGCTCATAACTCGCACGTGGCATAGAAATATCGAGATCATCATCCCATGGGATAAATCCTTGATGGCGGACAGCACCTAGAAGCGACCCACCATCGAGCCAGTAATCAATTTTGTGCTTTAAACAAATTTCATCAACAACCTCCAGCATATTAAGCATCTTTAACTGGGCTTGCCTTAGCCGGCCATCTTGTTGCGCCAGGGCTATAAAATTAGGTTGATTTTGAATCACAATAATCCTTTTATTCTAGGGTCTATTGGCGATTGATCCTGGATCTATCCCCGAATTCTAACTTTTTTGGTTTATGATGTCGAATTGATTCAATATTAAATGAACAAAGTGGATTGTCAAAAATCGAATAGAAACAAATTGTTTCATAACAAAATGAAAATGATTCCTCTGGTAGTGACTTCATGATATAAAATGCAACCTTATCTTATTGCAGTTTATCCACGGAGGAAGACGAGATGCCAACTTATCTGAAAGCAACCTATCATATTAAATCAACAAAAATTAAAGAGGCTGCGGACGCACTAGTAATTGGTCAATCCATAGGTAACCCCTACCTGCGTTCGAAATATGAAACCCCAGAAATGCTTGAAAGATACTCAGCTCGCGTAACAAACATTACTGAGCTTCCTGACGGCCAGTTCGAAGTCGAAACTATCTTTCCCTTGGATCTCTTTACTCCGAACTCATTCACCCACCTCCTGACTGTGGTCATGGGCGGTCAAATGGATATCGACCTAATCAAAGGTTGTCGCTTAGTAAGCCTAGATATCCCTGAACAATTGATCAAATCTTTCCCTGGTCCTAAATTAGGTATCCAAGGAATTCGCGATAAAATTTCTGTGTATGGAAGACCGCTGATTGGTGGCATTGTTAAACCTAAAACTGGGTTATCCATCGATATGCTTTGTCGAATGGTCGAAGCAATGGTCGAGGGTGGAATCGATTTTATCAAAGAAGACGAGATTTTAGGCGAAATAGAAGGTGCGCACGTATTACAACGAATTGAAGCGGTGAATCGCGTGTTAGAAGGTGCGAAGGTCATTTACGCGCCTGCAATCAATATCCCAATCGCGCAATATGGGGAAGTCGCAGCAGCCTTAAATGAAAGTAAAAACATCTATGGCTATCATCTGAATGTATGGGCAGGTCTTGATGCATTTGCTTATCTTTCATCACTTGCCAATAAAGTCTCTTTCTATCAAAAATCGGGCGATGGGGTCATCACAAAAAGCGGTTATTCAATTGCCTTTGATGTATGGTGCTTGCTTGCTCGCCTTGCAGGGGCTGATATGATCCATATTGGTATGATGGGCGGCTATTTGGATGAAAGCAAAGAGGTATTGCAAAAGCGTTTAGATGCGTTACAAAATCCTTGTTATGGCCATAAAGGGACTATTCCAAGCTTTAGCTGCGGCGCTACACCGGCACATGTACCTATCCTTTATCAAGCCTTTGGCAATGATATTATGATTTCTGCAGGCGGTTCGATTCATTCGCATAAAGACGGCACAACAGCAGGGGTAAAAGAGTTTCGCCTTATGGCAGACCGCTGTGCCGCAAGTGAATTAAGTGTGGAAATTTAGGAATGCCGAAATCACAATATACTGGTCAATTAAGCCGTCGGTTTAACTTTTATTATGGAGTAATAGCTCGCATGGGGGTTGCATGCGAATAGTTGTTATACCGATGGCAGGATTCGGGACACGGTTTCTTGAAATATACCCTGATAAAAAGCTTACCCCAGTTCCTCCGAACAATGAACCAATGTTCATTCATGCCATTCACAAATTGGGATTTTCGTACGATAAAATTATCTTAATAACCCGTGAGGCCGAATCTATTCAGCCAGTCCTTATGGATTATCCTCTTATTGCCAGCCGCGCAACGATTGTTGCCACTCACAATGAGACTAAAGGCCCATTAGATACTGTAATGTATGCAAAATCGACTTTACTTGAAAATTTAGGTGCTGAGTTAGTCATTTGCAACTGTGATCAAGTCCTTGTTTGGCCAGGGAACTGGGCACTATCCTGGCTAAAAGATCGTGGGGCTGTTGGAGGGATACCCACCATTGAAAGGAAAAGCCAGCGCCATTCATATGCCGAAATTGATGAAAAATTTCCCTGCAAAATCACCCGGGTAAGAGAAAAGGAAAGAATTTCCAATCGTGCAACAATAGGGGTTTACTGGTTCGGAACGATTGCTGACTTTTTGCCTGCTGCAGAAAAAGTATTTATGAATAAAGATGTTGCACCAAATGGTGAATATTACGTGTCCCACGTATACAATTATCTTGACGGACTAATCCTTGAATACCCATTGTGTGAATTTTGGTCACTTGGTGAGCCTGACAATTTCAATAAATACATCAGCAAAAATTACCTACTGGGCGAAGACATCTAGTGTAATAGCCCTTCCTAATTCATTTGCTAGCCCTCTGCCGGATCTTGAATTTGAATGATAGATCAAGTTCCCTATGTTGGATTCGGCACAAAGTATAGGTTGCGAGAAAACATGGCAAAAAACGCAGCATAGCTGGTCTATGCAGGTAGTTTTTTGGTATGTTTTATCCACCAAATATGGCCGTTTCCTGATAGGGGCCGATCTATTACGATTCGGAACAGTCCAACACGGGTAAGCGCTTAGCTAGCAAACCCTATACCAAAGCCCTATTACGATGTAGTCGATGTACCCGCCGAATCAAGCGCCTATTAACCTCACGATGCTTTACAAACTTCTTATTTGCATTGAGCTTAAGTGGCCTGTTTTTTTCGGCAGTTTCGCTCTCATTGCCAGAGATAGTCTCCGTACCAGTTGCTGATGCAGAAACAGGAGTCTCTTTTTTAGAAGTGCACGCAGTGAGACCTAGGCTAAGCAATAAGGCAAGTAAACAAATCGCATATTTTCCCATGGCTATCCTTAAGTGTTAGAAATAGGCGTTAACAGCAAATAACACAGTATTACTCTTTCGACCCAAATTCAATCGATCAATGGGTAAATAAACCGGTAACAATTGCCCTGTTGCTGTACTAAAAATATTGTAATTGACATCATGTTGAAAACCTAAACTTTGTGTCGTATTTCGCCAAAGAGAAGTCGTGAACGTGATCGTATATTGCCGAGTAGGAAGCAATAAAGCTAAAGACTGTTTCGTAAAACCGTAGCCAAGTGCGATACTGCTTGGCTTATCAAACAATCTAAAGGCATAAGCTCCTTCAAGATCAAACGCTTTGGGTTTTGCTCCTCTACCATCAAAAGTCATGTCGATTGGTGAGAATCGACGGGTAGCAGTCAGGTATTCAGCAATTAAACTGTACCGCCCTATGGTTAAATTACCATAAATATCAAAGCCAGGTACTTTATGAACGAGGACATTCTGTGTTCTGCAAGGAAATGCGAAACCGCCAAAAAATGTACAACCTTGTGAAAGTTGTCCATTTAATAAAATCCCTTGTGCATCTGCAATATTAGCAATATACCCAAGCCCAATTTCAGTACTCCAATTGTCCTTATTAATAAGATAATCAACACTTGCACCCCATTCATTGATTGCATTTGAATGAGGAGAAGTCACTGTATCGCCACGGTAGCCGTATACAGTAGCATCAAATTCCATGGTATCCGTACTATGACTATACCCAAACAAAACAGGACGTTGGGAAGTAGTAAACAGAGACGCGGTTAAAGGGCTGTTAATCATGTAGCTATTATACTGGCCAAAAGGCAAATACATTTGGCCAATTGATGCATACCAATCGAATTTATTCAGATTTCCAACGGTTATAAAACCCTGATCGACATATACACGAGAATTACCCACTCTCGAACCAAACCGTGGCGGGGTGAGATCTTCCAAAGCAATATTGTCATAGTCAAAACTGAAAAAACCGGTCACCCATTTACCAATCCCTGCAAGACCAGTAATGTTGGCGACAGTTAAATCGATATCACTGTTCGAACGCCCTATATAGGGTGTTAACCAATCAGCTTGCGCAGATAAGGTTCCACTTAATACAAGATAATAATTAGACATATCCTGTTTGGAAAAAGTGTTCTCAAGCTCTTGGCGGTATTGCAGAGCTAGAAGATCTGTATTTTGTTGAGAGAAATTGGTTATTAAATCCGAACCATCATAAGCAGCGGGTTGGCCTAAATAAGGATTAATGGTGGGGAAATACCCGCCTAACCTACGTACATAATCCTTTATATTAGGTGAGCTGCTTTGATTAGCAGCCTTTTTATTAAGTGCTTTTTTACTGGTTCTTTGATCACCGTTTTTAATGTTTACCGTTTCTTTAGCAGCAGAAACCACGATCGGTTTTTTTAAGGGGAGCTTTTGAGCCTTAGCCTGTTTTTCCTGCGGAATTTGCTGCTTTGATTTTGTTGAGGTAGCTGCCGGCTTAAACTTATGCTCACGTTTATGCTCTGCAAGTTCTTTTTTTAATTGTGCAACTTCTTTTCTTAAAGCCCGCGTCTCGTCAAGAAGTGCACGGATTTCCGCAGCACTTAATGTTTCAGCAAAAGCATTTTGCACAAATGAAATGAAGAGAATAGTTATCGCGAACACGAGCTGCAAAATGGGTTGCAGGATATCCCTCTTTTCTTTAATCATGTGCAATAACTATTGATGTGAATGCTCAGCCCCTATTAACCAGGCTTCCTAAAGGCCTACTAGGCAAATATTTCCTGAAGGAAATTGGTCATCGCTTGCCAAGCACGCCGTTCCGCTCTGGCATTGTAAATCAACCCCAACTGGGCATCGTGGGCATGAGGGTTTGTAAAAGCGTGTTGGGTATGGCCGTACACATGAACCTGCCAATCGGCTTTAGCGATGGTCATTTCAAGGCAAAACTCATTAACCTGTTCAGGCTGAACCATGGGGTCATCGTAACCATGTAATGCTAAGATTTTTGCATGGATAGTTTCATTAGCTAGATTTTTAGGTTTGTTAAGAAGACCATGAAAACTGACCACACCTTTGAGCTCTGCCCCACTGCGGGCTAAATCAAGGGCACATAAACCGCCAAAGCAAAATCCTATAACGGCAATCCGATTAATATCCACTTCCGACATGGCAATTAAAGCATCAAACGCAGCCCGAATACGATCCCGTAATAAGCGGCGATCATTCACTAAGGGCTCCATAAGCGCTGATTTTTCAGGAGTAGAGGCACCAATTCGCCCATTCCCATACATATCCACTGCAAACCCAAGATAGCCCATCTTGGCTAACATCTCCGCTTTTTCACAAGCAAAGTCATTCCGTCCTGACCAATCATGGACTACCAATACGGCTGGTCGTTGTTTATCAGTCGTGTCATCATAAGCAAGGAAACCATGTAACTCTTGTTCACCATGATGATAGAGATAAGTCGATGTGTGCATGAAAAATCCTTGTTCAGCAATAGGGTCTTTGGTGATCAACAAACCCTAATCCAAAAATTGAATTTGAGGTAAAACAAATTTTGCCAGACGCATTTAAAAAATGCGAGTCATAACCAACTTAATTTCCTTAAATTTTTAATTTCATTTGAAATAATGGATTCCCCAATAACAAACTTAGATTCAACTACACTATAAGTAACTCAAACTCACTTCGATTTGGTAGCTTATGAAACCGATTCGTGCCTTTTTTGCTATTAGTCTGCCTGAATCATTACAGAACCCATTAAAGAAAATATTATCTTCGCTCAAGCAAGATCTGCCCACAAAAACAATCCGTTGGACTACCATAGAAAATTTACATATTACCCTACAATTTCTTCGCGAAATTGAATATGCCCACCTCATTCAATTAATTGAGATAGTAAGAGTTGAATTAAAAGATGCGACTGTTTTTCAGCTGGAGTTAGTTAACCTCGAGTTATTTCCTTCTGTTAAACGCCCGCGAGTTGTTGCGCTACAGGTAGAGCCTCATGATGTTCTAGCCGACCTTTCGCACCGAATTGGCCTAGGAATTTCTGCGATAAATTATCCCCTTGAGCGGGGGCAATTTCGTGGTCATTTAACCCTCGGACGCATAGTCCGTCTAGATAAAAATATTCATGATGTGGAGGCCCTTAGAATACCTCAAATTCCAAAAACTGAAATCAATGAAATTTGCCTTTTCGAAAGCAAAACGGGACATAAAAGCCAGATTTACATTCCTTTGGAGCATTTCAAGCTTTCATCCCCTATCACTCCTTCCTGAGGCATAAAATAACTCCATGCTATTTTTTGAACTATGATCAGTTTATAAGCGTAACCATTAATCTTGGGGACGATGGGGATTTATGCCGTTCGGTGAAGTGAACGTTTATTTATAACTCCAGGAAGGATAATAACTATGCGTGCTAAAACACTGACTGAGGTTTGGGACTTAATTCATGCGCAGTTGTGTTATCAATTATTTATTACCCCTATCCACCTGCCCATCGAAAAAGAATATCGGGATTTCGCCCAAAAAGCCTGTGAGTTTTTTGTGGCAAATCGCAACCGCTCAATAAACCTTGACACTCCTCGCCACCATGTCATTCATTGCTTTGAACAGGTTGACAATCCACAAGCAAAAAAAGTACTGATCGCCCATGGATGGTTATCAAGAGCGGCTTATATGTCACGTTTAATTCGTGCCTTGCATCAACAAGGTTATCACGTTTATGCCATCGATTTTCCAGCTCATGGGGAAGCGAAAGGGGTGCAATTGACTTGGACTGATGCCGTGACCATTCTACAGCGAACTATTAATCAAATAGGTCCATTTTATGCGGTCATTGGACATTCGTTTGGTGGCTCAATGTTGTTGAATACCTTAAATTTGGCCTGTCAATTCCCAGAATGGGGACTCGTACAAGAACCTGAGCGCGTGGTTTTAATGTCGTCACCCACTCGCATGCGTACGCCTGTCAGTAAATTGGCAAGGCGTCTCAAACTCAGCGGCAAGGGTTTTATTTTTTTACGCGAGCTTTTTCGCCAACATGCAATAACCGATTTAAAGCATCTTGATTTTCGTCATTTTATCAGGCAATCGCAAACTCCTGTCCTTTGCATTCATGGTGATAAGGACGACTCGATCAGTCCCTATGAATCGGCAATTTTTTGCGAACAATATCGGCATGGCTCTCTTGAACTATTACCTAATGCTGATCACATTAGCGTCCTGATTGACGAGCGCGTGGAATTAAAGGTTTGCGAATTCTTAGCTTAAGCGTTCTATTGCTTGTGTTTAGCAACAACCTTCTAATCCAGTGTTTGACGGTATCGTTTAACACCGATTGCCATAACGACAACCATAAAGGCTACGATGCGTACGACTTCAGGCCAAACTTCCAAAAATCCATTCCCCTTTAATAAAATGCCGCGCACAATTAACAAAAAATGAGTTAAAGGGAGAATACTGCCTACCCATTGAGCCCATTCGGGCATGCCGCGAAAAGGGAACATGAATCCGGACAATAGCATTGAGGGCAGAAAGAAAAATAGGGCCGCTTGAACGGCTTGCAGCTGATTTGTAGCAATTGTTGAAAAAGTTAACCCTACCGCCAGATTGGCTGCAATGAAAGGCAAACAGAGAATCAATAAAAGGATAACACTGCCTTGAATAGGCACACTAAATAAAAGCCTTGAAATTACTAAAATAAGTAATACTTGAATATAGCCCACGATAATATAGGGTAAAATTTTCCCAATCATGACCTCTAAAGGCCTCACCGGGGTAGCAAGTAAATTTTCCATTGTCCCACGCTCATATTCCTTAGTGATAGCAAGCGAAGTGATGACTATCATCGTCATCGTCAACACAACACCGAGCAAGCCTGGCACAATGTTATAAGCCGTTATAGCCAATGGATTATAAACAGCATGGACAAGAGGTTGGTATGCAGGAGAATCACCCGATAAATTCTTTAAAGGACCAACTAACTCTTCCTTTAAAATGAGGTAAGGCAAATCGTTAAAAACAGCAATAGCATTACTCGTCGCCGCGGGATCGCTCGCATCTGCCTCCAACAGTAAAGTCGGTTTCAACCCTTTAACTAAGTCGCGTGAAAAATTGATGGGAAAATTGACAACAAATTGCACTCTGCCTATTTGCAATAATTCATGGGCCTCCTTTTCGCTGGATGAAGGACTAATAAAACGAAAATAAGTTGAGTTCTCCATTCCCACTAAAATTCTACGGGTAAAATTGCTGTAGTCAGGATTGACAATCGCTGTGGGTAAATGTCGCGGGTTTGTATTAATGGCATAACCAAACAACATCAATTGCATTAAGGGAATACCAATAATCATTGCAAAAGTCCCTTTATCACGACGGACTTGTACAAACTCTTTCGCCATGATGGCAAACATTCGTGTAGCTGACCAAAATTTCAACCGAGTTCTCCTTGAGATTCATTTACCAAACTAATAAATGCATCTTCTAAAGTGGTATCTATTTGCTGCCAACTAATCGTCGGGAAGCGTTTGGCCAAATTAGTTAAGCCAGATTCTATTTTTGCTTTGTCAAATCCACAAATATGAATTCGATTACCGAAAAGAGCTGCTTGAGTAATTTCTTCAATACCCTTTGTTTGACGTAATAGTGAAGTGGTTACTTCGCCAGAAATTTCCCAAGTTTTAAGTTTAGTCATTGAAATGACTTCTTTGACCGTCCCTGTGATCAGTAATTCGCCCCTAGCAAGATAAGCCAATCGAGTACAACGTTCTGCTTCATCCATATAGTGGGTCGAAACTAAAATGGTTACGCCTTGTTCGCTCAGCGTATGAATCTTATCCCAAAATTCTCGTCGAGCAATGGGGTCAACGCCTGCAGTCGGTTCGTCAAGTAACAATAATTCTGGCTCATGCAATAAACATGCTGCCAAAGCAACCCGCTGCTTCCATCCACCAGATAACTCTCCAGTGAGCTGCCGCTTTCTTGCAGTTAAACCCAATTCTTCCAAAGCGCTATTCACCCGCGCTTTTCGGTTATCAATCCCGTAAATACGCGAGATTAAAGTTAAGTTTTCCTGAATAGTTAAATCATTATAAAGACTAAATTTCTGTGTCATGTAACCAACATGTTGCTTAATTTCTTTTGATTCTTTAATGATGTCATACCCCAAACAAGTACCTTGCCCACCATCTGGGGTTAGAAGGCCACATAACATACGAATTGTGGTCGTTTTACCACTTCCATTGGGTCCGAGGAATCCAAATACCTCGCCCTTTTTAATATGTAAATTAATGCGATTAACAACAATGTTGTTATTAAAGGATTTCGTTAAACCAGTAACATCAATGACCTCTTCACTCATGGTAAAATCACCGACACAGGTTGACCCGGTTTAAATTGATGGGGATGCTCAATAACCGCTTTTATACGAAACACCAGTTTATCATTATTTTCACGTGTATAGACAAGCGGCGGGATATACTGGGCTTCAGGAGAAATATAAGTAATCGTGGCTTGATTGGGATTGTTGCAACCTTCACAAATAAAATTAATTTTTTGGCCTCTATGAACAGCAGACAGTTCTTCTACCGGAATGAAAAATTCAATGCGTATATTTTTAGGCGGCAATAAAGACAAGACCGCTTGTTGATTTGGAACAAATTCGCCAACGCGAAAATAAGTATCAAAAATAAAACCATCATCGGGTGCTGAAACACTTTTTTGCGCCAACTGCCATTTAGCTTCATTGAGCTTGGCTGTGACAGAAATAATTTGTGCTTCTTGGGCTTTTATTTGTTCAATGCGGCTACCTAAACGGGCTAATTGTAAATTGTATTCATACTGCTCTTTTAGGTGTTTCTCTTCGTTATATTTAGCAATTGCTGCGTCTACCGTGTCTTTATCAATCGCATTCCTTGCCAATAAGGTAGTCATCCTCTTTACTCTCACTTCAGCAAGTTTTAGTTCAGCATCAGTTTGCGCAATTTGAGCTTTTATCGCTTCAATTTCAGGAGTACGCTTCGGGTTTTCCAAGTCTTTTAACACTTTTTCTGCCTGCAATAGATCAGCTTCGTTTTGTTTAACAACCAATGCTTGTGGATTTTCATCGAGCACAAAAAGTAATTGGCCCTGATGCACTTGATCCCCGCGATTTACTAGCAATTTCTTTAAAATTCCGGAGTTGGAAGAAGCTAAATAAATATTTTCTCCTTCTACATACCCCTGATAAGTTTTAGAATGATCGGACGAGCCACAACCTAAGCTCAGAGCGCTTAAGAAAAATATTGATAAAAATTTCGCACGCATTGCACTCATTTTTTTATTATTTTTATTTAGTATAGTGAATGAAAAGCCTTATGTCCGTTTTAATAAAAATTTATTACTATGAGGTGAATTAGGAAATTTTTGATTAAGGAACTAGCAAGTATGAAATATGACTTAATCGTTTTAGGCGGAGGAAGTGGTGGGATAGCCAGCGCTGTCCGAGCAGCAAAATATGGGGCTAAAGTTGCTGTAGTTGAACAACACCATTTAGGTGGTACTTGTGTCAATTTAGGCTGTGTACCTAAAAAAATCATGTTTAATGCTTCAATGGTTGCGGAGACTTTAAGAAAATCATCCGATTTTGGCTTTAGTCCTATTCATGCCAAATTAGATTGGCAAACCTTGGTGGGCAGGCGCAATGCTTATATCGAGAAATTACGGGAAAACTACGCTAAGCGCTTTACCCAGTACAAAATGACTTATTTACACGGCAAAGGCGTTTTTGTTAACTCGAATACGGTTGATGTGTGTGGAACCCATTATCAAGCAAAGCATATTATTATCGCCACAGGAGGAGAACCGATTATTCCAAACGATTTGGCCGGGGTACAATATGCCATTGATTCGGACGGTTTTTTTTCCTTAGCTGAGAGACCCAATAAGGTTGCAGTAATTGGTAGCGGCTATATCGGGGTAGAATTAGCTGGTGTATTGCATGGGTTAGGAGCGGAAACCCATTTGTTAATTCGAGGCCAACGACCTTTAAGTCGTTTTGATTCCATCCTAGGCGACACTTTACTGGAGATTATGCACCAGCAAAAACTTCATGTTCACCCGAATCACCATGCTAATAAAATTAGCTTACAGCAAGATGGTCGAAAAGCAATCCATTGCAGTAGTGGTTCCGTCATTGCTGATTTAGATACCATCATTGTTGCAGTGGGACGGTCGCCCCGCACATTTGGCCTAAATCTCGAATCGCTTAAAATGGAAAGGGACGAACGAGGGCTTATTACTGTCGATCGTTACCAAAATACCTCCATTCGAGGTATTTACGCCATCGGTGACGTGACAGATGCTCCCGCACTAACTCCCGTGGCTATTGCGGCTGGAAGAAAACTTGCCGATCGCCTTTTTGGTAATCAAAAAGATGCCTATCTAAGTTATGAGAACATTTGCTCTGTCATATTTAGCCATCCACCTATCGGCAGTGTTGGCCTGAGTGAAGAAGAAGCGATAGCTAAATACGGACAAGAAAAAATTAAAATCTATCAGACTCGTTTTTACCCTATGTACGATGCTTTAAGTGAAGAAAAAACACCCACAGTAATGAAGCTAGTTACTCTTGGCGAGGAAGAAAAAATTATAGGAATTCACATTATTGGCTATGGTGCCGATGAAATGCTGCAAGGCTTTGGTGTTGCTGTTAAAATGGGAGCCTGTAAACGGGACTTTGACAACACTGTCGCAATCCACCCGACCAGCGCAGAAGAACTAGTAACGATGGTATAGCATGAACACGACTCGTCCTTTTAATACAAAATATCCATTGTTGGGTAAAAGAGTTTATATTGATCCTCAGTCTGCTGTCATAGGGGATGTCACTTTAGGTGATGATGTATCAATATGGCCCATGGCAGTCATCCGAGGGGATGTTAACTCGATTAAAATTGGTAATCTTTCCAATGTCCAAGATGCGTCTGTTTTACATGTTACTCACGAAGGCCCTTATACTCCAGGGGGGCAGCCACTTATTATTGGTAAAGGAGTAACCATTGGGCACCAAGTCGTTCTCCACGGATGCCATATCGACGATTATTGCTTAATTGGAATGGGGACTTTAATTCTTGATGGTGTTTACATTGAACATCACGTTATGGTTGCAGCCGGGAGTTTAGTGCCGCCAGGAAAGCATTTAAAAACCGGCTATTTGTATCTAGGCAATCCGGCTCGTGCTGTTCGTCAACTTACGAACGAGGAATTAGCGCATCTTGAATATTCCGCTAACCATTATGCCAAACTTAAAGATAGCTATCTTAATCAAGAAAAAGCACTGAACAGAAAATAGCCAGTACTATTCTCTGTGAGAATTCTATTAAGAAAAGGTATAACTCACTTATAGGAATAACTCCCAAATGTCTTCGCTACGATCAAAAATCCTCTGGGTCAGATAAAACTCAAATTTCTATCTATACGCAGGTTGTTTTTATGTCTTTCTTATATTTCAAAAACCTTGCAGAAAAATCAAACCCATATTTTCTCTCTAAACCAAACGTTGGGCGGTCTATCCACAGATTCCTGGAATGATCACTCAAGCTGGATCTCGCGAACAAGTCGCAGGAAGTAGAAATGGAGCAAGAGTCATTTTTTTCTGTTATTTTTTATCTGCATAAAGTTCAAAAACAAATAAATCTGTTAGTTTAATATTCAGTTAAGGTTGGTTTGGTATGGTATACAACTCTGATAATAGAAACGAAGCGTTATCATGCCCAGATTAGCAAAAGAGGTTCACCAGTTTGAGCTCAATTATATTTGTTCATGTTTGTTATTATGCAAAATCCGTACTTCCAGAGACTTAGAGAGAAAGTTTGACTACCTACTCTCACAAATAACTAAGAAAGGGATCTTTGACGATTCCTATACGATCAAAGAACGTATTGCAATACTTAAAAAAGCGCTTAGGCTTTATAATTATGTAAACGAATTCGCAATCAGTATGAGTGATGGCTTGATTGCCACTTTTGATACCCGGCTTAAGACAGTGGATAAATCAGTCCCTGCTCTCCCAATACCAACCGATGATGATTTATCAAATGTAACGAAAAGCTACGACAGGCTTATCAAGGCCTATGATACTGAAGAAAAAATAAATAATCTTATCCAAGCTGCGATAATGGATAAAGACTTCATTGAGGTCCCTTGCGTAATTTTGGGTGCGGGTGACACAGGTACCACATTGTGGCTCGAAAAATTTAAAACGCATCATGGGAAAACTGTAGCCCAATTAAATGATAAAACTCTCCCTCCGGTATTGATGATCGCTGAAACTGCGGGAAGCTGGCATCATGACTACACCTTGGCACAGCGGCACAGCATCCTTGAAAGGGTAGGTGCTGAAAACCCAGCAACTTATCTATCAAGCAAGCATCATGAAGAAAACCCTCACGCTAATGGGCGCCATGTTTATCAGGCAAACCAGGTAAATCTTGGCTCAACCGAAGCGCCACTATTAAAAGCAACCGTTTTGAAAATCGAAAAAAAATCTAATCATGAAGAGGATTGGCAAGTTACTGGCTGCCCATACCGCTTAATTGTTAGAACAGCTAGTGGAATAAAGCCAGTTTATACTACCGAAATAAATGTTTGTACAGGCCTTGGTCCTGCAAAAAATATCCTTTCGGATACCATTCTTGACAAAGACCAATTTATACGTTTAAACCAATTCGATAAGCAAAAGCAATTTACCCCTATAGTAGACGGAAATGACTTTATCTTGACCGATAAAGAAGAGAAAAGTGCAGGTAGAAAAATCGTCATTTATGGCGGAGGGGGTACTGCAGCCGCTTGTTATCGCAAGGGCTTTTTTGGGGATGATATTCGAACTCAAGATCAAAAATTTATAAAAGAAAACCAAAAAAATCAGGTTATATGGATAGCAAGAAATTTTGAAAAAGCAGGCACCGGAAAACTTGCAACAAGTGCCTTGTCAAATGCAAAAATGCGCCAAGAACTGTTTTATGGCGACCTACAAAGCATACAAGAAACCAAAGATAATAGATTGATATTAATCTTTAAAAAAACAGGAGGGCATAAGCAAGATCTACCCGAAATTTTTGAAATTGATTGTGACCAATTTATTTATTCTGTTGGCCAAGATGACAGTTATATGCGATGCGTTTGTGAGGAAATCGAGACAGATTTAACACTGATTACAGATGAAGAGGGCATGGTCTTAAATGTAAGCTCTAAAGACAAGCAAGTTATATTTTTCGGAGCAGCTGCTATGGCAGTCCGCGAAAAAGAATATATGGAGGCCACATGGAAATGGCTACAGTCAGAGAACATTGGCGGGGACGTTGGACCTGGTTCTATGCCTCCTTCAAGAGCACAAATTAAACGCTATACTTTCTTGCAATGC